>Ga0206681_10000522_pt1 | contig 20443 bp, 17 predicted proteins | sample M150012015metaG_FD_161048 | JGI IMG/M metagenome (GOLD analysis project Ga0206681, IMG submission 161048) | Ammonia-oxidizing marine archaeal communities from Monterey Bay, California, United States - M1 500m 12015 | ecosystem: Environmental > Aquatic > Marine > Intertidal zone | place: USA... | reverse complement strand
GTCCATTTGACCAAAGATAACGATACATACTACTGTGGGCAATTTCTCCGCTCTCGTCTAAGCCAGTTCTCCAGCTGTAATTCCATAAACCACCCCAGTCGGATTGCTTTTCAAAACAAACCACTTCCGGCACATCCGCACCTTTATCTTTGGCTGATTTGAATGCCCTAAGTTGTGCAAGGCCGCTCGGGCCAGCGCCAATAATTGCAACTTTTTTACTCATACCTACTCCACATTATTTTATTTATATAATAATTTGTGATCACAAAAAAATTATTTCGATAGTATACCGTTACTTGTCAATACAGCAATTGAAAATTATTGAATAAATATGCTACATAATTCAATTTACTTTATGCGTTGAAAATCAACTCTTAGTTTTCAAAAAAAAGAGAAGTGAAAAAATAAGGAAAATACAGACGGAGGTTAGATTCTTAGCCTAAAAGCTCGAAAGCGCTGATAATACTATCAGCAACATCGGCAATGCGCTTGTTTTTGTCCATTGCCATTTTTCTTAAAGATTGATAAGCCTCGTCTTCACTGATTTTTTTGTGCTTCATCAGCAAGCCCTTGGCTTTTTCAACTGCCTTTCTCTCAGCTAGCTGAGAGCGTGTGGCATCAAGTTCGTCTCTAAGTGCCTGGAATTCTCTAAAGCGCGCAATGGCAACGTCGATAATCGGTTGCACCCGGTTTTCTTCTAAGCCATCAACAATATAGGCATTAACACCCGACTTAATCGCTGTGCCTGCCATTTGATCACCAGAGCTTTCTGTGAACATTACAATCGGTTTTGGCTTGGTGTTATTAACATCGCGCAAATTAGCAAAGACCGCTTCATCCGGAATGTCTGCATTCACAATCACCACATCAGCATGTGTCATTTCGTTACTGGTTGCAAGATTAGCACTGCCTTCCAGTCGGCAGATAACCTCATGACCCTTATCTTGCAATGCACGACGGAGAATGGCCGAACGGCCCATATTTTCGTCAACTAAGATAATTTTTAATGCTTCTGGATTCATTGTTGAATTAACTCATATTTCATAAAAGACCAACTGTGTAATATACCTCATTCAAGCCTAAGAATCCCGAATTAGTTAAGCTTCTTGAAAAAAATGGGGAGGTATTTACCTCCCCATTCATTAACTAGTAGGCTAATTATTTTGTCACAAACTCTGGGTAAGCCTCCATGCCACACTCAGTTATATCCACACCAGCATCTTCCTCATTGGCAGATACACGGACGCCCATCACCACCTTAAGGATTGACCAGAGTACTAATGATGCGCCAAACACCCAAACAAAGATTGTTGCCGCACCAGCAAGTTGACCGACAACGCTAACATCAGTATTTGTTAATGGTACTGCCAACAAACCCCACAGGCCAACGACACCATGGACTGAAATCGCGCCCACTGGATCATCAATCTTTAACTTTCGATCAAGAACAACAATTGAGATAACAACAATCACTCCACCAACAGCACCAATCAGTGTTGCTACTAGTGCGCTTGGCGTGTCTGGTCCGGCCGTAATTGCCACCAATCCCGCTAAGGCACCATTAAGAGCCATTGTTAGATCCGCTTTCCCAAACCAAGTCTTCGCAAGCAAAAGTGCTGCAATTACGCCACCTGCAGCTGCAGCATTGGTGTTGACAAATACCATCGCCACTGCATCGGCACTTTCCTTGCTGGCCATGGCTAAGACTGAGCCGCCATTAAAGCCGAACCAGCCCATCCATAAGATAAATGTACCCAAAGTTGCCAATGGCAAGTTTGCGCCTAACATTGGCTTAGAGTTGCCTTCTTTGTCATACTTGCCTTTGCGTGGACCAAGTATAAGAACACCAGCAAGTGCCGCAGAAGCGCCTGCCATATGCACGATGCCAGAACCAGCAAAGTCATAAAAGCCAAAATCACCAAGGTTAAATAGTCCAAATACATCTTGCCCGCCCCATGTCCACGAACCTTCCAGTGGATAAATAAAAACAGTAAAGATGACGGCAAAAACAAAGAAGGTAAACAACTTCATGCGCTCAGCCACAGCACCTGAAACAATAGACATTGCCGTTGCGACAAATACCACTTGAAAGTAAAAGTCCGAGGCGTTTGAGTAAGTCTCTCCCTCGCCACTAATACCATTCAAAAGCACGCCGCCTCCATACATCAGGTCATAACCATAGACCATATACATAGTACAAGCGATAGCAAATAGTCCAATGTTCTTAGTTAAGATTTCAGCTGTGTTCTTGCTTCGAACAAGTCCAGCTTCCAACATTGAAAAGCCGGCTGCCATCCACATAACTAAGGCGCCCATCACCAAAAAATAAAAAGTGTCGATAGCGTACTGTAATTCTAATATTTGATTTTCCATCACATCCCCTACACTGCGTCAGGGCCAGTTTCACCCGTACGAATACGGATCACTTGCTCTAAACTTGAAACAAAAATCTTGCCATCACCAATTGAACCGCCATTGACTTTGCAGCACACAATAATCGACTCAATGACTCGCTCAACTTGCTCGTCTGTAATGGCAATCTCCAATTTTACTTTGGGTAAAAACTCCACTACATACTCTGCACCGCGATAAAGCTCTGTATGGCCTTTTTGTCTGCCAAATCCTTTGACTTCAGTAGCGGTGATGCCTGTGACACCAATTTCAGAGAGTCCCTCTCTGACGCTATCCAGTCTTTTTGGCTGGATAATTACAGTTACCATTTTCATATTTTTCTCCTAACAATAAAAACAAAAAAAGCCTGGTATCCACAACGCGTAGCGGGACAACAGGCTTCTATACCGGGGATTCTCTTCTTTGAGATAGACGAAAAAAAACGCTTATTTCAGCTTAATAAATTAAACTCAAATAAACGCCATCGTTAAAAACAGCAGCCATCGTCAGCTGCCATTAGGGTTTATTGTACAGATTTATTCACCTCATAGTGAATAATTTTCAATTTGGAACAAGTACTCCACCTCTTTCAAAATCACAATGTCTTTTTCCTTTGCCGCATTGAGCTTGTTTACCCCTACTTTCTCACCAACAATCAAAAAATCAGTACTGCTATTGACACTTGTTGCCACTTTAATACCTAGTGACTTGGCTTGCTTCTGTAAATCGGCGCGAGGGCGACTCATCTTGCCAGTAAAAACAATTTTTTTGTTAAAAAATGGATGGTCGAAATCTTCCATGTTGCTTTTTGATTGTGTCATTTCTAGCTGAAAGCGAAATATTCTCAAGGCTTGATACTCTTCCTTAATTTCCTCTAGGCCATCAACAATCAGTTTAGCGGTTAGCTCGGCAAAACCATCCATATCAATAATATCGTCAACAGATAAGTCAAATATTTCAACAATAGGCTTATGTTTTAATAGATTTTCACAATTACCCATACCCAATCTCAAGACACCGAAAGCCGCCAAAAATCGCCAATCTTCGATACTTTCCTCTTTTGATCTTTTGAGTTGGTTTAGTAAGTTTTGTGACGTTTTATCGCCAAAACCCATGGCTGTTAAATTGCCGTGAGACAACTGATAAATTTCACTTACTTTGCGAATGTCATTGTCATAAAGTTTTTGCACTGTCGCGATGCCAAAGCCATCGTTATTGGCCAATACTTTAAAGAAATACGCCATCATTCCGATGATTTGATCGGGGCAATTCTCATGATTAAGGCACATTAAAAAATCTGAGTCCCACGTTAACCCGCCTTGGCAACTTGGGCATGATTCGGGTATCGATACTTCCGCACTCTTTAAGACTTTATTAATTTTGGGTATCACCAGCCCGCTGCGTGTTAATTCAACAATACTGCCTGAACCGAGTCCTTGCTCCTTGACCAAGCCGTAATGATGGCCGGTTGCACGATAAATGGTGGCACCACTGAGTTGCGTTGGCTCTAATTCGACCACAGGGGTGATCTTTCCTGTTCTACCCACCTGTGCAGTAACTGACAGTACGCGCACTTGCGCCTTATCTTTATTTTCTTTGAAAGCGATTTGCCAACGGTGAAATTTTCTATTAGAGCCCATGTGAGTCTTTAATTGTTCATTGGTAAGCTCAAAAACTACACCATCAACATCAAAATCTACACCACCCTCAAGCTTACTTACAATACTTTGAAATTTTTCGCCAAAGGATCCAATATCACCTGACCAGCTGGGTAGCTGAGAAAACGGAACAAAAAGAGCGGCCTTATCGGAGATAGCCTGAGAGGCAAACTGATCAAGTGTTTTCTCCTTAATCAAACTGGCCTGAAAATTTCTTGGGTATTCAAAATGCTGACTTAGGTGGGATTCAAAGTAGCTTTTTTTAACAACAATTTCTCCCGGCCCCTGGCCTCTCTCTGAATCGTTGTAAACATTTAATCCACGCTCAAACACGCGAGAAATGTCACTGCCTTTATTGCCATCACCCCTAGTGTAAAGTTTACTGCCGTCATCGTAACCGGCAAAGCCGTCAAGCTTCGCAGTACCCTTGATCTGGATGGTCTCGAGTGGAAGATTAATCTCTTGAGAGGCCTTGTTTATTCTGTCCAGCCATTTCTGAATTTCACCCCAAGTATAAGCCTTGTCGGTGGAAAGCATTCTCTGAGGAAGCTTTACTTTTTCCTCTGAAAAACCTTCGTTTTCAGGCTCAGGTCGGTTCAATAAAGGATGGTCAGGTGTTCGTTTTGACAACTCAGCCAAAAAAACAAAATCGTAGTCTTGATCGCTAACGATAGGCTCGCCATCACGGTAAAACTGATTGGCAACAATGCAAAATGCGGCCAATTCGTCGTCTGACAAATCAGCCAACAAAAGACCTTGGTTTGCTATATTTTGAATTTTTTGGTCAGTCAACATCGCTTCGTTGTTGTGTTTATCTCTAAACAACCTCAGCAGTTAGAATTGATCGGCAAGCTCTTTGAAGAAAATAAAGCTAAAATCAATTGTCTTTTGTTCGTTCTCTTCGCTAAGATCGTTGAAAACCACTTGAGAGTGCCCTTCCTCCAGTTGCTTAACAACAAGCTGAACAGAAATCGTTTCAGCACTCTTGCCCATCAGCTTCGAGAAAAAGCCTCTATCGTTTGTTCTAACAAGATTGACATAGTAGCTTTGCTCGAACGGATCGCTGTCTTCAATATCAATATCTAACTCATCCATAGCCCAGCCTAAATGCGCCCAGGCCTTAGGTGGATCATATGGGAAAACAAGAGTTGCGTAGCCACTTTTGGTTTTGTAAACCGAAACCGGTAATTTCTCAACTTCGGCTGTTTCTTGAATTTTGTTGATGGCGTCAGATTGGTCACTGCCAAGGAAAACCATCAATCTAAGTAGCATCTCCGTCTCTAACTCCGCGTCTTTCGCTCGTGATTGCCACAACGTGGTTTCGTCTATCACCACTTCTTCAATTGACCTTAGTGATAAATACACCTCTGAGCTGCTTTTATCATCAGTTGCCTCAATGCGAATTCTGTATTTATCCGCAATGGGTAGTGCATACTTTGCTTTTAAGATGTCTGAAAGCATTGCCCTAAAACCACCAAGTGATGAGTCTGGTACGTCCGGGTCGCTTTCCAAATATTCTGTTTCAATGATGCCAAGCGCTTCATCTTCTTTTTTAATCTTAAAGCCAAACGACTGCAGGAACTCTTTAGCCAAAGGCCAAATTTCACTGGGTGTTTTATCAACCAACAACCACCTGCGATAGGCGTCGCGCCTCACCTCAACATTGGAAACTTTGGCCAATTGTACGCCAGAAGAGCTTGAGTCAGAAACGCCACCAGAAATAGTTACAAAGTAGCCTTGCGATTCAGGATTGGTTAAATCGGGTGGGATAATGAGATCTGTAATCTCCCCCTCCACTTCTTGATAATTAATAACACGAGTGCCTAGCGTTTCTTCATCATCAGAACTAGAAAATGATGAGCAGCCTGTTAAAACAAACGCCGACAATAAAACAACTACGCAATTCGTGTATTTCATAATAAATTAAGTTTCTGTAAATCTTGCCCGAGTATGACTTGATACTCTTCGGACAACACAGTTAATGGCAAGCGTATGCCCTCGCCACATTTACCCATTTTGTACAATGCCCACTTTACTGGAATTGGGTTGGACTCAAGGAATAGATGATCGTGCAATACGCTAATTGTCTCATCAAGTGCTCTGGCTTCATCGGCTTTACCAGCCATAGCCAATAAATAAGCTCTTTGCAATTCAGCCGGCACAACATTTGCAGTAACTGAGATGCCACCATGGCCGCCCAGCAAGATAAATTCTATCGCCGTGGCATCATCGCCCGTTAAAAGCAAAAATTCCTTAGGGCAACGCGCAACCAATTCTTTAATTACCGACAAATCGCCAGTTGCGTCCTTAATACCAATAATATTATCAACTTCCGAGAGGCGTACAGTCGTATCAACCGACATATTTACGGCTGTTCTGCCCGGCACATTGTACAATAATTGAGCGATATCAACGCTCTCAGCAATCAGTTTGTGATGCTGGTACAGGCCCTCTTGGGTTGGCTTGTTGTAATAGGGTGTCACCAACAAACAAGCATCGGCACCAACTCTTTTAGCTTCCCGGGTAAGCTCAATAGCCTCAGAAGTGGAATTCGCTCCTGTGCCAGCAATGACCGGAATCCTTCCCGAGGCATAATTAATTGTGTGCTCGATCACATGAATATGCTCAGGCACTGCCACCGTTGCAGATTCGCCCGTTGTGCCGACCGATACAATCGCTGTTGTACCTGCATCAACATGAAAATCAATTAAGCTCTCCAATGCCGGATAATCAACAGAACCATCATCGTGCATGGGTGTAATAATAGCAACGGTTGAACCGTAATAAGTACGTGGACTAGACATAAATCAAATAAATAAATAGATTGGGAGAATTATATACGATTGAAGCCCCAATAATCATTGAAGCACTGGGCACAAGCAACGCTAATCGTCAAGCAAATCAGGGCGTTTTAGTTTTGTTTTTTCTATTGATTGCGCTTGACGCCAATCGTCTATTTTGGCTTGGTGACCACTGAGCAACACCTCAGGAACCCTCTGCCCGTCAACCACTTCAGGTCGCGTATAGTGAGGGTGATCTAGTAAATTATTAACAAATGAATCCTTAAGGGACGATTCATTTCCCAGAACGCCAGACAAGCGCCTGCCGATAGCGTCTATTAAAACCATCGCAGCCAGCTCACCGCCACTAATGACGTAATCGCCAATGGAAACCTCCATGTCGATATCGTTTTCAATCACTCTTTCATCAATACCTTCATAGCGCCCGCACAAAAAAGTAATTGAATCCAATACCGACAACTCCTCAACCAATTGCTGGTTGAGTTTTCTTCCTTGAGGGGAAAGATAAATCACCTTGGTGTTTGGTGAATCTTGCTTTATTTCACTGAGACAGTCGCGAATGGGCTTCACCTGCATTACCATGCCTGCACCCCCACCATAAGGCTTGTCATCTACGTTTTTGTATTGATTATCGCTAAAATCTCTAAGCTGCCAAGTTTTGATCGAGATAATTGATTTTTTGATCGCCCTTGCAATGACACCCTCATCACTAATGGCAGAAAACATATTTGGGAAAAGAGTAATTATATTGAATTGCATGATGGATTTATTTGTCTATTTATCAGATACTTAGACAAGAATGTTTTGCAAAACTTGGCGATAAATAACTGTCAAACTTTCTAAATCATCCACAGAAACACACTCATTAACCTGGTGAATGGTGGCATTAAGTGGACCCAATTCCACTACCTGAGTATCCATTTGCGATATAAAACGTCCATCAGAAGTGCCGCCAGAAGTTGACAACTCCGTCTCAACACCGTTGACATCTCTAAGCGCATCAACGCAAGCATTAACCAAAGCCCCTCTAGGGGTTAAAAATGGGAAACCAGAATGCTGCCATTCAATGTCATACTCTAGCTGATGCTCATCCAAAATCTCAAGTACTCGACTTTTAATGTCTTCGTGCGTGGTTTCTGTTGAATAGCGAAAATTAAAAACAACCTCAACTTCGCCCGGAATGACGTTGGTCACCCCCGTGCCTGAGTGAATATTAGAAAATTGAAACGAGGTGGCTGGAAAATATTCGTTACCATTATCCCAAGCCTCATTGCAAAGGGCATTTAAGGCTGGCGCAGCTAGGTGAATTGGGTTATTAGCCAATTGCGGATAGGCAATATGACCTTGCTTGCCTTTGACGGTTAGAAAGGCATTTAACGACCCCCTTCTGCCATTTTTTATAACGTCACCCAAAGTGTTAGTTGATGAAGGCTCACCCACTAAGCAATAATCAACTTTCTGATTATTTTTCTGTAAATATTCAACCACTTTAACCGTGCCGTTTTTCGCTGGCCCCTCTTCATCCGAAGTAACCAAAAAACCGATTGTGCCTTTATGGGTTGGATTTTCAGTAACAAAGCACTCAGCTGCAACCAGCATAGAAGCTAACGAGCCCTTCATGTCTGCTGCACCACGACCGTAAAGCATGCCATCAATAATTGTGGGCTCAAAGGGATCAGTATGCCACTGCGATTCAATACCGACAGGCACAACATCTGTATGCCCTGCAAAGGCAAAAACTGGACCCGACGAACCGTGCGTTGCCCAAAAGTTTTCCACCTCGCCAAAAGGCAGTGAGTGAATGGTAAAACCCACTTTCTCAAGGCGCTCAATCATCATTGATTGACACCCTTTGTCCTCAGGCGTTACCGAAGCCCTGCTGATTAAATCCTTTGCTAATTCTATTGTTTCACTCATGCTCTCATTCTACCTGTAAATCAATCGAGCGAGTCTCAGCAAGCGAAATGGTGTCGCTGACAATTTCAATATCATCCGCTTGCTTTACAGCCAAACCGGTGCTTGAAATCCGAACAACAACAAGCACATCGGTTGACTCTGAAAGCTTGACTGATAACGAGTCAGCGTCACTCAAAGAGATTGCGCCACCAAAGTCTTTTAGTAGGATTTTTTTAATAGCAATTGGCATTGGTGAGCCGGTAACCGCCTTAGCGTAAACCATCAAATAATCCTTACTTGATCGCAACGCCAATACGCCTTCAGAAATGTTCAGATTAATAGTCAAAGTGAAATCATTCGATGTCTCAAAACTACTAAGGGTATTAAGAGCGCCTTCAACTACGACCCTATCCGGATGGTCGATCGGCAATAAATATAAAGCTTTTTGCCACGATTGCTCCGCCAAAAGCAAATCGCTATTATTCGCCGCAACAATACCCACCAAATAAAGCGCATGAACAGAATCAGGATCAACCTTTAGTGCCTGATCAATCAATGACTGTGGTGGGCCCGAGAAATCACCCTCTTGGGTTGAGGCCAGCACACTAGCATATTGCAGCAACATGTCAATATCATTTGGAATTAGCGAATAGGCTCTTTCAAATGACACTAAAGCCTTGTCCGTATTACCTAAATTAAACTCGGCCAAGCCCAACATTGACCATGCCTTACCATTTTCTGGGTTATCGTCTAGATGCGCTTTTAAAGATTTCACACTCTGCTCTAAACTTAAACTTGGCAACATCTCAATAGCGGTGCTAGATGGCTTCTTTGGTGCCAATTGTGCATAAACTAAAATAGAAACAATGGCAATAACAACGCCAAGTGCGATTGCCCATTTCAGCGGATTGATTGCGATACTATCACCAGAATTTTGAGATAGCTCACTGGCAAGCGTATGGGTGATTTCATCTTCTGCCTCTTGATATAGGGATTCACTCATCAAACCTTTTGTTACGTCGTCAGCCAGTTCTTGTTTTTTTTGCTTACCAATAGCCACATTAGAGGCGTCATCACTAATGTTGAACTTTAGTGGTCGATAGAGGAAATAAGCTATAAAACCAATAGAGGCTAAAACCAACAATAAGAATTGCCATTCAAAATTCATGATTTCACCTTTAATCGATAGCGCCTATCAAAGGCCGCAAGCAATGCGCCCAGTGCAATCATAATGCCGCCCAACCAAATCATCCTAACCATTGGTTTGTAGTAAATACGCATACTCCAATCACCGTTGCCAAGCGACTCGCCAAGGGCGACATACAAATCTCTTGTTAGAGATGGATCAATTGCAGCCTCTGTCATTGGCATACCGGTTTGGTAAAGGCGTTTTTCAGGGGACAATTGAATAGAAGTTTCGCCATCAATCACTGTTACACCACCTTTAAATCCTTGATAATTCTGTGCATTAAACTGCTCTACGCCATTCAAGGTAAAGGCATAACCTGCAACGTATTGGGCCTCTCCAATAGTCATTTTTAGATCTTTCTCGACACCCATTTGCGTGGTGACAGTCGCGCCAAGAATAAAGACACCAATGCCCAAATGAGCAATAATCATTCCCAGAAAGGCGGATGTCACTTTCGCTTTTGTGCGCAGTCGTTGCGCTAGCAAAAACAGCGAATGAATGGTCACCCAAGCAAACAAATACAATGCGATTAAAACAAAAATATTATCTGTAATAAAAAATGGCGATAAAACAACAACAAGCGCCATACATAACCAATCCAAGCGAAGTATTGACCCAAGTCGAGAAAATGTATCTTTTTTCCAGCGCAAAAACGGCACGAGTGCCATCGCAATAACGCCAGGAATCATAATAGGCACAAAAACGGCGTCAAAGTATGGCGCACCAACCGATATTTTGCCCAAATTAAGCGCATCTAAAATAAGCGGGTACAGTGTACCTAAAAGCACGCAAAACATTGCCGACACCAAAACAATATTATTAATCAACAAGCCCGTTTCTCGAGAAACAAGTGAAAATTTGTTACTTTTTTGAATGAGAGCAGAACGCCACGAATAAAGCACCAAAGAGCCGCCAATAACGACAATCAAAAAGATGAGGATAAACAACCCTCTTGTCGGGTCTGTAGCAAAAGCGTGCACAGAGGTAAGTACGCCTGAGCGAACTAGAAAAGCACCAAGCAGACTTAGGGAAAACCCGCCAATAGCCAGCAACACCGTCCACTGTCTAAAGGCGCCTCTTTTCTCGCTAACGCTGAGAGAGTGAATCAAGGCTGTCGCTACCAACCATGGCATAAAAGATGCATTCTCAACAGGATCCCAGAACCACCAGCCACCCCAGCCAAGTTCGTAATACGCCCACCAACTACCAAGGGTAATACCAACGGTTAAAAACGCCCAAGCCACTAGAGCCCAGGGGCGCGTCCAACGAAGCCAGGTACTGTCTAACTTTCCTCGAATAAGTGCAGACAAGACAAAAGCAAAAGGCACGGCCAAACCAACATAGCCCATATAAAGCATAGGGGGATGAATCGCCAAGCCAACATCTTGTAATAAAGGATTGAGTTCTCGACCTTCGGTTGGTGCAATTGCCAGAAGCTCAAAAGGGTTTGAAGTAAACAGCAGGAACAGCAAAAACCCAACACTAACAAATCCTAGGACGACTAAAATTTGATTGACAACCTCACTGGGTACGCGTTTTGAAAAAATACTAACCGCCACACTCCAGACCGAAAGAATAAGCACCCAAAGAAGTAGAGAGCCCTCATGAGCGCCCCATACTGCGGAAAATTTAAATAAAGTTGGTAGCTGGGTATTGGAGTTTTCAGCAACGTATTTGACAGAAAAATCATCCGTCAAAAACGCATTCATTAACACTGCAAAGGCAATCAGAACCAGAAGGCACTGACCCCAAATAAGCGGCTTAGCCAGTTGTGCTAAAACAGCTTTATTCTGATGGATGCCAATAGAAGGCACAACGACAAGTAGTATCGCAAAAACAAGCGACAACACCAGTGCAAAATGTCCAATTTCAATCAACATATCTTATTGTTGAATAAAACCAGTATTTTATCGAATCCACTGCGATTAATGACAATATCACAGGGCTGTTGAGTAACATTAATAGCGTGATATAAGCGCTGAATGTTGGCTAATAGTTTTGTCTGAAGCCAAATGTGAAAATTGAATTGCCCAGACGAGCTCTGTGCCATAGCTAGGTCATTTCTATGAAAAATCAATGTTTTCATTGGTGACCTAGATGTATTTGATGGTGCGGAAGGAGAGACTCGAACTCTCACGTCTTGCGACACTGGAACCTAAATCCAGCGTGTCTACCAATTCCACCACTCCCGCGAAGAATGCAAATTATACCCAAAAAAAATATCAGTTTTTTCTAATAGGGGTCTTTTCATAAATAATTTTAAAATTTGCTGATTGGTAAAACTGAATCAAAAATATGTAAAAATTAAAATTAATAGTACTAGCTATTGATGAGAATTTTTCTGCATTTTTTAACTTTCTTCGCCTCAGCTCTTCGAGATAGGGAATTTTTACTTTTTTCCTGCGTCAATTTTTATCGCTAAACAACAAGTAGAGCCTCTAAAAATATGCCTTGTAAAATAAAATATTCCACTATCAAATCTAAAATTATTTATGAAAAGGTCTCTAATACAAAGAGAGAAAACTAAGGATTCATCCAATTGAGCTTTTCGTGGAGTTTTACCACCTCCCCCACAATCAACAAACTGGGTGCGCCCACTTTCTCTTTGCTAATCAATTGAGGTAATTCGACAAGTGTCGAAATATAAATTTTCTGCTCTGGCATGGTGCCTTTTTCAATCAATGCAATTGGCATGTCTTTTCTCATTCCGTGCTCAATCAGCCTTTCCGAAAGGTTCTTTGCGCCACTCAGCGCCATATAGAAAACAATGGTTTGTTGCTCAGCGACAAATTCACTCCAAGGCAAGTCGCAAGTACCGTCTTTCAAGTGTGCGGTAACAAATCGACAGGACTGCGAATAATCTCTATGGGTTAATGGAATACCTGAATAGGTCGAACAGCCAGAAGCAGCTGTAATGCCAGGCACCACTTGAAATGGAACGCCATGTTCCGACAAGGTTTCAATCTCTTCGCCGCCACGACCAAAAATAAATGGGTCGCCGCCTTTTAGCCGACAAACGCGTTTTCCAGATTTGGCCAATTGCACTAATTGCTCATTAATATCACTTTGCCGAGAGGACTTGCCACCGGCTTTTTTACCAACATACACCAACTCAGCATCGCGCCTAACAAGCTCCATCACCGCCTTTGAAACTAGACGGTCATACAACACAACGTCGGCTTGCTGCATCAGTCTGAGCGCTTTAAAGGTGAGTAAATCTGGATCGCCAGGGCCAGCACCCACTAAATAAACCTCTCCTAATTCTTGAACTTTGGCATTGGCTAATTGTTGCTCCAAATCAATCTTGGCCTCCTTGATGCGACCGGTAAATACTTTTTCCGCAATATTGCCAGACAAAACCGACTCCCAAAACGCTCGTCTGTCCTTAATATGAGAGAATTTATTCTTTACTTGCTGTCTGTATTCACCTGCAATTTCGGCAAGTCGACCATAGGCGCTGGGAATGATTGTCTCTAACTTAGCTCTTATTATTCTTGCCAAAACGGGCGCTCTTCCACCCGATGAAATTGCAATCAACAATGGCGAACGGTCAACAATTGAAGGCATGATAAAACTTGAAAGTTCGGGGGCGTCAACGACATTTACCGGAATATTGGCGTCATGCGCCAATCGTGACACTTCTGCATTGAGTGCTTCATTATCGGTTGCCGATATAACTAAAGACTGATTTTGAATATCAGTCGCCGCAAAAGTTTTTTTGGTTAGCCTTAGAGTTTCATCTACAGAGCGATCGACCAGCGCCTGGCAAAAATTAGGTGCTACACACTCTATAGTGGCGCCAGACTTTAAAAGTAAATTGATTTTTCTAAGGGCAATATCGCCACCACCAACAACTAGGCATTGCTTTTGCGAAATTTTGAAAAAAATTGGAAGATAGTCCATTTACCTAGCCCCTTGAAAGCTTTATTATAATATTCTCAATTGAGAAAAATTTTGAATTAATAGCTTAAATATTCAGTATTTTCTTTGCCAACGGGATACTAATGCCTTGCTTAGCTTGCATTGACGCCTCATCCAGTCGATCAATTGCCGCAAGCAGCAAGCCAATGTCTCTGGAGTAGTGTTTAAACAAGTACGAGTAGACTTTTTCATCAATACTCATATTTCTCTCGCTCATCTGATTATTAAGCGCTTCTTTTGTTTGCTCGTCATTAAGCGTTTCAAGCTGAAACACAGTCGCTAAATTCAAACGTGTTTTAATGTCTTTCATCATTTGCAGTTCCGCCGGCAGAGACATACCACTAACAATAATATTAACATTTGCCTGTCTAGCGCGATTGTATAAATCGAAGAGCAAATGCTGTTGACTTGCATCCACACAGCCAATATTGTCAATACTAAGCCAATCCAAACTGGCAACCATTTCTACCAAATAATCTGGAATTTCATCTTTACAATCAATAAAGACAGCAGCTTTGTTTTTCTCAATTGCGCTAAAAATAATAGCTTGCAAAAGATGTGTTTTGCCACTACCAGAACCACCATAAACATAGATCTCAGAGGCTGTCCTGGTGTTAAAAAGTTGACTAACTGCTCTATGTATTTGTGCATTAGCAACAAAATTTACCAGGGACATTTGCACATTCAAAGAGATAGGTAGCCCCAATTGATTCATTTCTTGGTCTCTTGTAGAACAAACTGCCTAATCCATAGCCACATATAGTCTGCACCACTCAGTGCTGTTGAGGTGGCAACAACAATAAATGCAATTTCAAACCACTCTATAAAACCTTCTTGCAGTTGCGCCAAAACCACAAACAATACCAAAATAATTTGCAATACTGTGTTTAGTTTGCTAATCCAAGTGGGCTGCAAGCGCTCATTTTCACTCTCTTCTTGACCAAGAAAATAACCCACGGTCGCAGCAACAATAATAAGATCTCTAAAGAAAATAAGCAATAACAGCCACAAAGGTAGAATTTCAATCCAAAACAAAGTGATAAAAGTGCAAGTCAGCAGAATTTTATCCGCCATTGGATCGAGGATTGAGCCGAGTCTTGACTGCAAGGAGAATTGCTTGGCGAACCAACCGTCAAGCGCGTCGGTAACACCGGCTGAAAAAAACAATATCATCACCAAAAAATATTGCTCTTTTAATAGCGCTATAACAATCGGAACTGTTAAAATAATGCGCAATATTGAAAGCGCATTAGGAAGCATTGAAAAACCCATAAATATGTTGATTTCTAATCGTTTATCACTAGCCATTAATTATACGGAAAAACCAAGATGTCATCATTGACTTACAAAGACGCCGGTGTCGATATCACCAAGGGTAATGACCTCATAGAGCAAATCAAACCGATTGCTAAATCCACTACGCGTCCTGGCGTTTTGGCCGGATTGGGTGGCTTTGGTGCGATGTTCGAAATCCCGCTTGATAAGTACAAAAATCCAGTTTTAATTTCAGGCACAGATGGTGTTGGAACCAAATTAAAGGTAGCGGAAATGCTTAACAAGCACGACACGATTGGTATCGACTTGGTGGCGATGTGTGTCAACGACCTTATTGTTCAAGGCGCAGAGCCTTTGTTTTTTCTAGATTATTACGCAACCGGTTCACTTAATACTGATATTGCGACCTCGGTCATTTCAGGTATTGGCGAAGGCTGTATTCAATCAGGCTGCGCATTGATTGGCGGTGAGACTGCTGAAATGCCGGGCATGTACCAAGGCGAGGAGTACGACTTGGCTGGCTTTTGTGTAGGCATTGTCGAAAAAAGCAAAATTATCGATGGCTCTAAAGTGTCAACTGGCGACCACATTATCGCCCTTGCCTCATCTGGCCCACACTCCAATGGCTACTCTTTGATTCGCAAGGTGCTAGAAAGATCCAAGCCCAGTGCAAAACAACTGGAAGCCCTGATTGAGCCTACAAAAATCTATGTTAAATCGATACTTTCATTGATTCAGGGCCATGCAGTAAATGCTATTTCTCATATTACCGGCGGCGGTCTATTGGAAAACATTCCTAGAGTTTTGCCCGAACATCTTGCGGCAAAACTGGATGTAAGCTCATGGCAAATGCCAGAAATCTTTCAATGGCTTCAAGATCAAGGCAATATTGAATCCAGTGAAATGCATAGAGTATTAAATTGTGGCGTTGGCATGGTGCTCGTTGTTCCAAAAGAGGGAAGTGAGGCAGCCATTAGCAAACTTAACGAATTGGGTGAAGTGGCGTGGCTAATCGGCGAAGTGGTTGAGTCAACTGGTGAACAAGTTATAATTTAAATCATGAACGGTGTTGTTCTCATCTCTGGTGGCGGCTCTAATTTACAATCCATCATCGACAGTGCAGGGAGAATAAACCTCTCAATACAGTGTGTCGTAAGCAATAGACCAAACGTATATGGCTTAAAAAGGGCTGCCAAAGCCAATATTCCCAGTTGTGTTCTTGATCATAACCTTTTCGAGTCAAGGGGGGACTTTGATCAAGCACTGATGAGCATGATTGACGATCATCATCCTGATATCGTGATTCTTGCTGGCTTTATGAGAATTCTAACGGATGAATTCATCAATAAATACCAAGGGCGACTGCTCAACATTCATCCTTCTCTTCTGCCAAAATATCCTGGACTAAACACCCATCAACAAGCCATTGATGCTAACGATACCTCACATGGCGCAAGTGTACACTTTGTCACAAAAACACTTGATGGTGGTCCTGTAATTGCACAAAAAGAGGTTAAAATTAACCCCGAAGAAAGCGCTGAAACCCTTGCTGCCAAAGTTCTAAAGCAGGAGCATGTTTTATATCCTGAAGTGATTCACTGGTATACTCAGGGAAGGTTAAAACTTCTAAACGATACAACTGCAACACTGGATGAACAAGTAATATGAAAAAAGGACTCATCCTTTGCCTTGGGTTGATTTGCTCACTGAATTCGTACGCACTCAGTTCTTATGAGGCCAGCTACGATCTTTATGCAAGCATGGCCCTAGGTAGCCTCAAAATCGGCAATGCTGAATTTATACTTGAAGCCGACAATGATCGCTATGTTTACACCAACAAAGCCTCAGTCAGCCCTCTTTGGCAAACTTTGTACAATTACTCACGAACTGAAGAAAGTTCAGGATTAGTTGTTAATCAACAAATCATTAGTAATTACTATAAGCTTCTGGAGCTCAAAGGCGACTCTGTCGATAAAGACTTTGAAATTAACATTTTCACCGATCAAAACTTTTCAATAGTTGATGGCAGCAAATTTTGGAAAAATGGTCCTGGAAAAATCGCAGATGAGCTTAGCATTTATCTTGTTCTTTCTCACGATATATACGCCCAGCCAAACCGAGAGATTTTTACCTACCAGGTAGCCGACAGCAAAGGCATCAAGCCCCAGATTTTTACTGTGCTTGGAGCTGAAACTATTGAAATTAAAGGCGAAAAACTACAAACCATTAAGATTGAGTGTGCCGAGTTAAGATTAACATTAAACCTGTCAGAAAAACACAACTATTTGCCTGTTTTAATCCGAAAAACCAATGGCAATAGCCGCTTCCACCTTACTTTAACAGACTATCAAGAACTGCCTTAAAGGTGCTTCTTAAGATAATGAGCAGTAAACGATTGCTCTGACTGGCAAACTTCCTCAGGTGTACCAACGGCAATAATTTCTCCGCCTTTATCACCCCCCTCTGGCCCCAAATCAACCACCCAATCGGCCGTTTTAATCACATCAAGGTTGTGCTCAATAATGACAATCGTGTTATTCCTATCCCTTAGACGAGAAATCACTGAGAGAAGTTGCTTAATATCATGAAAGTGTAGACCGGTAGTTGGCTCATCTAGAATGTAGAGTGTTTGGCCGGTGTCTGTTTTCGATAGTTCTTTTGACAGCTTCACTCGTTGCGCCTCACCACCGGATAAAGTGGTCGCATTTTGACCTAAAGTGATGTAACTCAAACCAACATCCATCAATGTTTGCAATTTTTGTGAGATTTTCGGAATCGCATAGAAAAACTCAAGTGCATCCTCAACCGTCATCTCTAGCACATCAGCAATACTCTTGCCTTTGTATGTGATTTCTAGCGTCTCTCGATTGTAGCGATGGCCATTGCACACATCACAAGAAACATAAATATCAGGCAGAAAATGCATTTCAACTTTAATCAAGCCATCACCTTTGCAGGCCTCACAGCGCCCACCTTGTACATTAAAACTAAAACGACCTGATTTATAACCCCTTGATCGGGACTCCAAAGTTTGAGCAAACAAATCTCTAATCAAAGTAAGGGCGCCGGTGTAAGTGGCGGGATTGGATCTTGGTGTTCTACCAATAGGGCTTTGATCGATGCTGACCACCTTGTCAAACAGCTCCATACCCTCAACACTCTCATAAGGAGCGATTTCCACCTGCGCCCTGTTGAGGATTTTTGCAGCCAGTAAGTACAGCGTATTGTTGATCAGTGTGGATTTTCCAGACCCTGAGACACCAGTAATACAAGTGAGCACACCAACAGGAATCTCCAAGTCAACACCTTTCAAATTATTACCACTAGCACCAAAGATGCGCAGCCATTGATCGGCTTTTTTCCGTGTTTTTGGTATTTGAATGACTTGACGACCACTGAGATAATCACCTGTTAAAGAGTTGGTATTTGCAATAACTTCTTCAGGGGTGCCATAAGCAATGATTTCACCACCATGCACACCAGCGCCCGGCCCAATGTCAATCACATAGTCAGCCTGTCTGATAGCATCTTCATCGTGCTCAACAACGATAACTGTATTGCCCAAATCTCTCAAGTAAATCAATGTATCAAGTAACTTCTGATTGTCGCGTTGGTGCAAGCCAATCGATGGCTCGTCCAACACATAGAGTACGCCCATTAATCCAGCGCCAATTTGCGAAGCCAGGCGTATTCTCTGCGCCTCACCGCCAGAAAGGCTATTGGCCTTTCGTTCCAATGAAAGATAATCCAGACCAACATTAATTAAAAAGTGTAGGCGCTGAACAATTTCTTTGAGAATCTTACTAGCAATCTCGCCACGCTTGCCTTCCAACTCAAGAGTGTCAAAAAATTTAAATGTTTGACCGATAGACAACTTGGTAATGCTTGAAAGATTTCTATTGCGAATGAAAACATTTCGTGCCGCTGTATTGAGGCGATCCCCGTGACACGTCGCGCAAGGCTTGCTAACCACATATCGTGACAACTCTTCTCTAACGCTGCGAATCTCGCTTTCTTCATAGCGTCGCATCATTCTAGGGATTACTCCTTCAAAAGGCTTCTTCTTATTCGACCAACCTTTTCTGCCTTTTATTTTTGAAAAATCCATTTCATCTTTACCGCTACCATAAAGAATGATGTGTTGATGCTCTTGGGATAATTCATTGAATGGCACATCAATCGCAAAGCTGTAATAATTGGCAACAATAGAAAGCATTTGGTAAAAATATGCATTGTGCTTACTCCAGCCATAAATCGCGCCATCTTCCAAGCTGAGCTCAGGATTAGCGACTACTTTTTCTTCGTCAAAAACCTCTTTTACACCCAAGCCAGCGCAGGTTTCACACGCGCCCACTGGATTGTTGAAAGAGAAAAGTCGCGGCTCTAATTCACTCAAAGAGTAACCGCAGTGTGTGCATGAAAACTTAGACGAAAAAGTCATTTCCTGCCAATTAACACCCTCTACCATAGGTCCTATTTTGACAATTCCAGCACTCATATTAAGAGCTGTTTCTAGTGATTCAGACAATCTTGATGAAATATCATCTCTGACTTTTAATCGATCAACAACAATTTCAATGGTGTGAAATTTTGCTCCATCCAAATCATTGAGTTCGTCAAGTAAAAGAATTTCGCTATCGACTCTCGCCCTTAAAAACCCTTGATGAGACAACTCTTCTAATAATTTCTTATGACTGCCCTTTCGGTTTTGTACAATCGGTGCGAGAATGAGTATTTTCTCATCTTCAGGCAGCTCTAGAATGCTGTCCACCATTTGCGAAATGGTTTGTGAGGACAGTGGCACTTGATGCTCTGGACATCTTGGCGTACCAACTCTGGCATACAACAATCTCAAATAATCATAAATTTCAGTGATTGTGCCGACCGTTGATCTAGGGTTGTGTGAAGTGGCTTTTTGCTCAATCGAAATGGCTGGAGAAAGACCTTCAATATGATCAACATCTGGCTTCTCCATTAAAGACAAAAACTGCCTAGCATAAGCCGACAAAGATTCGACATATCGCCTTTGACCCTCAGCATAAATAGTATCAAATGCCAATGATGATTTGCCCGATCCGGACAAACCGGTAATGACAACTAACTTATTCCTAGGGAGGGTGACATCAATGTTCTTTAAGTTGTGAACTCTGGCGCCGCGGATGCTGATCATATCCATAATAACAAGCTGGTTTATTGAGGGACAAAGGGTTAATTATACTCATGCCTTGTGTAAAATCATTATTTTGTAACGAATTCATTGATTTAATGGCTATATACAGTCGAATTCTACTTAAGCTTAGCGGCGAAGCCTT
>Ga0206681_10000520_pt1 | contig 20492 bp, 21 predicted proteins | sample M150012015metaG_FD_161048 | JGI IMG/M metagenome (GOLD analysis project Ga0206681, IMG submission 161048) | Ammonia-oxidizing marine archaeal communities from Monterey Bay, California, United States - M1 500m 12015 | ecosystem: Environmental > Aquatic > Marine > Intertidal zone | place: USA... | reverse complement strand
ACCAGAATAAGAAACTTCATTACTGTAGGGAGGGAAATCTAATATTTCAGTAGTGTCATTTTGTGCTGATGTATATCCATAAATAACTATTAAAATAAAGAGCAAATAGTGCGATTTCATATAGTGGTGTTTATTAAAGTGTTAAAGATTATTTCTGAGGTTTATAGGCGTAATGTGATTTTAAAAAGTCATTTAAATTAGAGTAATCACAAGGTTCAATATGAGATTCATTTAATTTAGTATGAGAAAAGTCAATGATCTTGGATTTGTTGAATTTCATTTTTGCTCGGTCAATGGTAAATTGATTTATTATCGAAACACTACATGGACCAGTTTTATAATAATCCTCTGTTACAAAAATCCCCTGATCTATATTAGATTTTTCAACATCTAGAAATCCTCTTATTTCATCTAATTTAATATAGGACCCATCATCTGGTTTGATTAAATAACTAGAGCAGCAGCTATAGGAGCTTGCCCCGCAATAATCAAATGTGTTTGGGTATAGTAAGTAGAGGCTATCTTCGAGGCTATATAGGTGGTAATTCCCAATTCTGCAATCGGGGAGAGGCCCATAGAATTCATCTTTTAAATTATTGAATTTTATATTATTACCATAAGTACATACACCCAATTCTTTTAGTTTGATACTGTCATTTAATGAGCCACTAATTTGTCCCATGATTATCATTGGAAACAGCATAAGAAGTAAAGTGATTAAGACCTGTTTATTTAATCTCATAAATTTATTTTAACTGTTGGAATGTTTCGCCATTCCATTTTAATATTTCGTCGCATTCTATAACAATATCATGTACATCATTTGTTGTTGAGGTCATAATTCCGATTCTTTTAGGTGAAGAATACTCCTCACAATAATAAGTAGATCCATTTCCAAAATTGATTTTCCACCATGATAATCTCCCCCATCGCCACCAATATGAAGCCGATATTGTATCTATTTTAGAGTCATTATCAATATCGAAAGTCAATGAAATTCTGTTATCGATGTTGCCTAAGTCATTAGGATAAGTTTTTTCAAAATCTTCCGATTTTAATTCGACTATAGCAGGAACCTGTTGGTCAACAATTTCATTTATGAGTTGAAATTTGTGTTCTACAAGTTTATACTCCAGGACTCTGTCATTACACATAGAAGTGTTACCTGCTCCTTCATGAACTTCATCAACAACAAACGAAAAACCAAGTTCTTTTTGTACAATTTCAATACCGTCCCAATCGTATCCTACAATATCACTTTTATGAAACTTATTCCCATCAAAAGAGAATATTTGAAAACTGTTTGCACAGCAATTACCTCCACAGGCAGTTATATGTTCTATAACGACATCTTCGTATTGATCATTGTTAAAGTGATCACTTCTAACTATGTTTAGACACAATTCCTCCTTATGGGAGATTAGAATATATTCCTTGTCATTAATCACACCTTTTATCTCATCATGATAATCTTCATTTTCTGTTAATGAGTATTCGATTTTGTTTTGTGCCTGAAAGTTTTGAATTACAAACCCAATAAGAATAAATGTAATTTTGATCCCTTTTTTCATCAAATAATTTTTATCAAAACTATTTTATAGATATGCATTGTATCTGCGTTGTTTAATTTATTTGAAATAGTATAAAATAAACTAGATGAGATAAATTATACTTTAGTTAAAAATTTATTCATCTTAGCAAATATAACCCTCCCATAGAATTAAATTTTTAGTAATGAAGAAAATTATTATAGTCTCTATTATTTGTTTTACACTTTATAAGTCTATGGTTTTTATATATTATAATTCAGGTTTTTATTTAAACTCTTTTGAGCACTATTTAAATAATGATAGTACCATCAAAAGTTTATTACTTGTAGATGCCGGTTTAGATTATCAATATAGAGGCAACGTTAAAAAAGCAATTGAGGCATTTTCTTTAGCTATTGAAATTGATTCATTAAATGACAAGGCATACGCAGAAAGAGGTTTTTCTTACTATACACTTTTAAATGATTCATTAGCAAAAGAAGATTTTTCAAAAGCTTTAAATATCAATGAGTTTTGTGGATCGGCTGTTTTTTATTTGGGTGAATTATATATGGAACTAGGACAGAGTGAAAATGCAATTGAACAGTTTACAAAAAGAATTGAGTTAGATACTTTGATTTCTGATCCTAGTGATGAAGTAATTGCATCTATATTCAATAGGGCTCTGTGTTATGGGACATTGTTTGATTTAGAATCTGCCTGTGAAGATTTTAAAAAAGCTAAGATGTTAGGAGATGACCAAGCTGCAAGGTATTTTGAAGTAAATAATTGTTCAGATCAATAAAGTAATCATCAAAATGAATAATTAGAAACATAGTTGGGTTCAGAATCCGAGAGATGTATTAGTTTATCAATATACTCTCTTTTCAAGAAAAAATTAGCATAATTACTTCGGTGAAATATATAATCAAAAGTTATTTTACTTGTATCTAAAATGTCAAAATCTTTATTGAAAATATTAAAACCTTTTCCTCTTTCTATAAGATAGTAGTTTGTCATTAACATTCTATCATGTTCAAGCCAAAAAAAATCTCGATTTTCACATAATGCTTTATAAGATATCACACAAATAGATAAATTAATATTATCAAATTGCTTTTTAAATTGATCAAAAATATATTTTATTTTTTTGTCAGTATTTTTTTCGAATGGATAGGTTTTTGATTTGTTTTTATGGTCAGTACAAATATGTTCCTCTAGAGTAAATATTTTAATTTTCACTCCATTGTCTGAGAATGTACTCAGCTTTGATAACATTGGTATCAAATTATTTTTGATAGATTCATTTTTTGTATCAACTAATAAGAATTTATCATAAATATATATATCAGATATAGGGTGATTATATCTACTAAGATTATTCCAATCTGAGAACCTCTCTTCTGGATCAAGTTCATAATTATGAGATGTTGGTATTGAATAATCAATTCTCCATGTGGAATAATTGATCCATTTATCTTTAATATTTTGAGAATTGAAATACTCAATAGATGTATTATTTATCTTAGTGATAGAATTATTTACTAGGAGTATTTTATGGATTGAAGAGTCATCATTTATTACTTTATTAATAGATGTCTCGTACTCAATTGACTTGCAATCATCTATTAACAAACGAATGATTGGGTCTTGTATTTTTACCAATAAATTTTCGATTTCTAATTCAGTTATTGATGTTACTAAATTATACCCTTTACTTTTTATGAATATTTGGGTGATAAAGTCCTCAACAATTTTATGATTGTGATCTATTTTTAAGATCTCTTTTGAGAATTTATCATCAATGAAAATAAGCATTAGTTCAAGTTATTTTTCTTTTTCAAATTCAAAAGATCTAACATAAGTTTTGGCGCATGGTCGACAAAGCCTGAGCCAAATTTGTCACTTAAGTTTCCATCATCATCTATTTCAATTTGGTTAATCAAGATAGTCTTATTTTCCAAGTCTTTTTCGAAATAATTTAATTTTGTATCACCTGGTTTGATTTTCCCAATTGACGTCCAATATTGAAGTTTTCGTATTAGATATTCGCTATGAGATTCTACTATAAATCTCATGTCAAATTTGTTGGAAGCGTCAACAAGTAAATCTGCAAGTTTAGATTGAAGATCTGGATGAAGATTAGATTCAGGCTCAATCAAAATTAATAAAGATGGTGAATACAAAAGATTCATACCACCATAATTATCGTGTGCACTACAGATAATTGTTATTAGGGTTTTAAGTAAAGAATTTAATCCCCTTCCTAATGAGTTTAGAGGTTCATTATCAAAAGTAATGGTGATTCCATCATTCTCTTCAATTAGTTTATAATCAGAGCCATAACCAAATTCATTGAGCCAAAATTTAAAGAAATGATATTCTATGTTATCACTTGATATATTTCTATTATAGAGATGTTTTAATAAATAGTTTATGTTATTCACTCTTGAAACATCAACTATAACTGGGTTTACAGATCCTTTTCTGCTAAAAAGTGGGGTTAAAATTTCTCCTATGATTGAGTCAAAAAGAAGGTTAAAAAATGGTGTATTGAATTTGATTTCATTACTAAAATCAATTTGTTCAGGATTATTTTGAGCTAATTCATGAATTATAAAAGATTCAAAGTGATCTTTTATAATATCAACATCTATTTCTGGATCTTGATCAAAAGGAATATTTGGATTAATTGCAGCTGCAAATATATGCCCCCTTAATTCAATTGACTCTTCGATTTTCCTGTACTTATCAAGTATTTCTTTTTCTTTTGAACGGTATTTAAGTACAGAATTAATTGAATAATTGGTTCCGTAATCTTTTATTAACTCTTTGAAATCAAAGTATTTTATATAAGGTTCGGAGGATTTAAATTTTATTTTATCATATTCTTTGGAATAAAAATTTGTTAATAAATCTCTTGGTTTTATTGTAGATTCTATTAGATCTTTAAAAGAGAATGGAATATCTGTTCCTTCTATCTTTGCCTCTTTTACATTAGTATTCTCAGCAGATTCTTTAACTAGAGAAATAAGACCTTTTACTTTATTTATAATAAATCCTATGTTACAGAAGTATGCACAATTAGTATTTTGAATGATTTTAAGTCCTTCATTTAAATTATTCTGATGTTCGTATTCATTTATTTCTAATTCAAATACTAGTTTCTTTGCATTTTTGGAATTTACATAATAATATTTGTACGATTTTAAAAAACCATCAAGTGGATTATTTAATGATTTAACAAAAGTAAGTTCTATATGAAATATATTTTTTGGACCAAAATGCTCAAGAGTAGTAGGGAATGTTAAAATAATTTCGTTTGACGTTGAGTTATAATTAAGAACTTTGTCAAAAGAAAGAAACTTCTCTAAAGTTGAAAAATTCAAAGAAGTAATTCCACCTTTACCAAAGGATGAATAAAGTAAATTTATCAATTCGATGAATGAACTTTTCCCAGCATTATTTTTCCCTGTTAGTACATTTATTTGTCCAATTTCAATAGTTGTACTGTCCTTAAATCCTTTAAAATTTTTAATATTTAAGTTGTCAAATATATATCCCATAAAAATTAGACGTTAACCGTTTAATAGTTTTTGAATTCTAGAGTCACAACAAATAAATTTCGGATGATTTTTAATTGCTGATCTCATTAACGAATCTAACATTATTTTTGCAGTTTCTCCAGTTGTTAATTTTAAATTTGAATAATCATTTCCGGCGTAAATGGCCTTATTTGAAGCTCTAGATTTTGGAAGGGCAATAATTTTCTGTTCATTGTTTTTAAAGAATGCAAAATATACTCTATCTCCATCCTCTTTTACTTCTAGTAGTTTTTTGTATCTCATAATTTATCTATATCCAGATTTCCAACATGCGTAACAATTCTTTTTTGACCTATCTCCTCTGAGTTTTTTATTACATCGATTGCAATATCCGTAAGAGCTTGAATATCCAATTGATCTAGTATTATTTGTATAACCCACATAATGTTTTTGTTTTATTCTTCTATTTGCCTCAGCCATTGATATTCGCTCTATTTCCATTTTGTCTATTCCAACCCAAACTCTTCGATCTTTACATCCATATTTTGGGAAGCCAAATGTGTATTGTACTCCATTAACATAGTGATTTTCAAAAATTCTGTATTGTCCATCAATTAAGCTTAATTTAATGCTCGGTTTACTAGATATTGATCTTGGTGAAACTGAAATTGATGAGGGAGTGTATTGACTCTTTTTATTTAATGAATTAGTTGTTGAACTATATGTTGGTGTTACCTTATATGATGATGAAGTGCTGCTATAATTTGACGTACTATGAGTTGTAGAATTTAAGGATCCTATTATTGCAACAATTATTATTAAAAAAATGATTCCACCCATTATATCTGTAAAGTTTTTTACAAATATTAGATGTTGTTACGCACTCATAATGCGTAATAGATAATTTAGTAGGAAAATTTATCAGAGTAAATAAATTCTTTTGTTTCTTCGATGCTTGAGTTTAGGTTATTTAAAAGTTGGTCTACGCTATATGGGTGTTCAATTGCGTGGGCAACAATAATTCTAATTTTATTTATTTTTTTAAATAAATTTACATAACCACTAAAACTAGCTCTCTTTTTTAAAATTATTGGGATTTCATCTATAAGATCTTTTCTGCCCTTGAGTTTTAAATATTTTTTTAATTCTTTTTCAACTTTATTTTGCTTCTCCTTATTGAATACTTTTTTAGCTAGTGACCTACTGAATTCATCTTTAGAATCTAAATTGAGACACTCACAAACTTTTGATACTATTGATTCACTCAGACCAATTGCAGCATAACCATATGAGTGATTTTTTAAGTTCCAAACTGCAATTTCAAATTGAAAATGTGAATCGTCTTTTGCATTTTTAAATAAATCAATGAATGATTTTATTGTTTTAGGAATAGTTAGTGATTGTAGAGGAGTGAGGTTATTTAACTGGATTCCTTTCAGTTTAATAATTGATTGTTTTAGATTGTAAATATGGTTTAATGACTTTGTGTTTGAAAAATCTTTGAGTAAGACACTTGCACTTTTACTTTCTTTTATTTCAGATAATATTTTTGAGAATAGGTAAGCATTTCCATATTCAATGAATTCATGAGATGCTTTTATAGAATTATTTAAATCTTTAAGAATTCCAAGACTTACTATTGGACTTATCCCATCTAGTTCATTACTCACTTCATGCATTCCATATGTAATATCTACGACACTAATGTTCTTCTTAATATGGTCAACAATAAAGTTTAGTACGTTGGTTAAGATTAGAGGTAGTGATCGAAATCCATGAGTGATGTCTAGATAGAGTTGATCTCCACTTTGGATATGATTTTCTATTTCAAAAAGTTGTTGAATATTGAATTGATGTTCTTGATTATTTAAACCGTATTTGATTATTATCGGTGCAATTTTTGACTTTTTAAATACCTCTTTAATATAATCTCCTTTCTTGATATCCGTATTATGATTTGCTTGATCAATAGTATTTGATAATTCTTCCCAAATCTCTGAAGATGGATTGTCAGTGTAGGAGTCATAAACAACATCCCACATTGCTTTTAGTGTTCCGATGTATATAATTTTATCAGCTGAATGGTGTTCCATTAAAGCGGTAGCGATAAATTCTGTCTCATACTTTCTATTATCAATAGAGTATAGAGTTTGTCTATATTCACCTCTTGATTTATTGGATCCGTCAGCATATCCACCAGTACCAATGAAACTTATTATAATTTTCGCCATTATTATTTGTTTAGATAATTAAATCTAATAAAAAATATGGCAATCAAGATTAATCACTTGACTTGTTTGGATCTTTTAATTTTTTGCGATTATATTTTTTTTTATTCACATGAATATTTGTGCTGTTTCTTACAGCATTATATATTTCTTGTTGTTTAATCTTGATCTTTCTTAATGAATTTATATTCATGATACTATAGATTTAATGCTGTCTGAGTATTGGTATATCCAATAGTATCATATTTATGCACACCTTTTTGAATACTTTTGAAAATGGCAACATCTTGAATAGCATCATCTATTAGATCTGCTCTGCAAAGACTAACAAATAAAGCACATGCTTTTGCCTGACAATTTACTGACTTTGTAGGGTTATATTCAATATCTGAAAAGGCTGAAAACTTTAACAATTCTTCTCTCAGTATTTTATTTTCATACAGAGCTTTGATATATATCCAATTATAAAAAAGTCCAGTTGGGTTAATATCAAACTCTTGACTATCAAACTCAAAACCTATAATTCGTCCTGATTCTTTTAATCTTATATCTTTTTTTATTTTATATGGATTCATAGAATACATATCAATAAACTGGCCGTTTTTTTCAAATATTTTCCCGCCTTGATATGCGCATTCTAATGGCATAATGCCGTATTTAGAATGATTAATTTTCAAGTTAAATGCACTCAGGTTTGCACCTATTGGATTTTCTGACTTAGTTGAAATTTCAAGCACATTTCTTTCTGGGAATTCAGTGATAAAATTTTTGTGCAGTGAATCAATTGATTTTCTTTTTTGAGACACGGCAAATCCTGGATACCAATTAAATTCAATCATTTTTTAATTAAAAAATTGGAGATCATTATTAATGTCACTGCTGATAAATATTGGTCGTTTAGCCATAATTTTTTAATTTAAAATTGTTATGAGATTCGGTGATATTTTTCTTGGAATTAGAATTTCAGCTTGATCATCACCATTGTCAAATGCATTCCTCCAATCATTGTTAATAGTAGCTTTGTTTGCAGTAGCATTTGTGTCAGAATATAACACCCCACTATTATTCAGTATTGAATTATCTATTTTTAGCCAAACCAACCTCTGAATGGTTCCATCGTTTAAAACACGTTTGAGCATTCTATGTGATGGTTGTGGGGCTAATCTCACATATGATCCTAACCCCCTTCTATTATCAAGACTTCTTGAGAGCTCATTTGAGCTGAGTATAGCATTTATATTATATTTAAATATAAGTGGCCAGGATAATAATCCATGTCTCATAATAGAACTTATATTTCTTGAATCGGTAAAATGATATAATGCCATCTGTTGCTTTTTGAATTATTATACAAAGCAAGATGGCTGTTACGCATTGAATTTGCGTATTAGGAGTTTATTCTATTTTATTGGCATTAACTATTGATTCGTAAGATTTTTTCAATAAACTAACTCTCTCATAGAGTCGGTCTCTTAGATGAATGGGCTCAATAACCTGAACTGTTTCTCCATATTGAAGAATATGATTCTCAAGCTCATAGTTTATCTTAATTTTTAGTTTAACAATTGTCTTTCCATCATTATCAATATAGTATTTTTGAGAGGGGTGAATTGGTTTTGTTTTAATATAATTTAGTTGACTTTCATGAACTTTAAGTTTGATAATTTCTGATTTTGTATCTACTAGACTAACTCCTACTATTTCATAGAAATATTCTTCAAAGTCAATATCTGTTTGAATAAAATTAACATCAATTTCATCAAATTCAGTTATTCTATCCAGGGGAAAAATACTAATTTCCCTATCGTGGTCTTCACATTTTCCAATCAAAAACCAACGGTTATTATATTGTTTTAAAAAATAAGGATGACAAGTTAGTTGTTCAATTTTTTTAAAGCTAATGTTATACTTAATTGTAATAGGTCTATTATTAACTATCTTATAATATAAATCAGTTATTAAGTTAATATTATGCAAATCTATATTTTGTTCAAACCCAATAATGTTATTAGAATTGTCATTTAGATTAAATGTAGAGTCAATTTTAATTATCATATCTTGAACCCACTCAAGTTGGGGTAGTCCTTTAATTCTATTAAGTGTGTGAAGACATTCTTTTAACTGGTCTTTTTCAAGATCAGTAATAGGCTTTACATATATTGAGACGCCTTTTTTTGCATATCGAAATGTTTTCTTGTTTCTCTTAGTGTAATGATCTTGTTTTTTATCTTCAACCAATTCAATGTCATAATAGCTTTTCATGTATTTTATGTCATCTTGTAGTTGACGAAGTTTTACTTGATGGCCATACTCACACAAAACATTATTTAACCTATCTAGTAAATCATCATAAGAATATTTTACACTAAAATTAGAAAAACATTCATCAAGAATTTTGTACCTAAGCTGTGCATTTTTATTTGTAGCCATTTGATTTATATTAAATTACATAGCAATACTACTACAAATTTATTTAAGAAATAAAAATATAATAAGGTATGCAGCATCAGTGCGTACTTGAATGGAATATTTGCAGGGTTGTTAATCAAAATCTCAACTCGATGAATAAAAATTTCACCTATATGTTACCCTCTATTTAGGGAAATCTAAACGGTACTGTAAAATCCTGTTACATATCGGATGAAAGTTATGTAAAGTTTGATAAACCCATATATACTATTATTTAACTCACCAAATAAATGTCACTAATTGTCACAAATATATTTCTAATTGCGTTATGAAAAACATTTACATTATTGTTTCATCATTTATCCTATTAATAATTGCCGCATTAGTTCTGTCATCTATCTATAACAAGTTTAGTCAACCAAATATTTTAAAAAAACAAATAAAAATTCACACTATTATGGAAAACAAGAATCTATTTTTAAAAGACAAAGCAGAAATCTTAAATGTTCAAAATCATAAAGATATTACTGTAGCACAAATTAAATATAATACATCTTTGTTAGATAGTATTATAAGCCTTCATGAAGCTTTTGAAAAGAAGTTAATTGTTGTTAAAGAAATTGAAGGGCGAGAGCAGGTAAATACTATTAATCTAGAAAACTTAAGTGATAGCTACATATTTATACTTGATGGGGATATATTAAAAGGAGCTAAGCAAAATAGGGTAGTAAATACATCAGTATTGGTTGCTCCAAAGGCAAAAATACTGCTTCCAGTGAGTTGTGTTGAAGAAGGTAGATGGGAAAATAGAACTTCTAGATTTAGACCATCAGATGAAGTTGCCCATAGATCAATTAGGTATGAGAAAGCTAACTTTATAAGTGAGTCTAAAAAGATGAACAGAGCTGACTTTGCTGCTGATCAATCATCTGTATGGGATGAAGTTGAAAATGTTTCATGCTCGATTGAATATTTTTCACCTACTAAATCGCACTCAGATTTATTTGAAAACTTTACTAACGAATTTGAGGATATTATTAAGGAATTCACATTGAAATCTCAGGCAAACGGGCTCGTAATTTTTGTTGGAGATCAAATGGTGGCTTGCGATATTTTTAACAACAATAAACTTTATAGTGATTACTTTAAAAAGATTATAAAAACTTCTGCTATTGACTCAAAAATTAAGAAAGATAATAATCAATGCAAATCAATTGACAAATCACAAATTATTAAGTTAATTAATACTGTATTTGATCAATTTGAAATATCAAAAGAAAATGCAAGTTCAACCCCAGGTGTATCTGAGGGGGTAGAAACAAGGCTAAATCTTGAGAATAATACATTTTATGGACTTAGTTATAAGGGTAGATCTGTTCATCAGTCAATACTATCATCTAATTCAAAAAAATAATTTTTTAAGAAAATAGTCTAAATGAAGCAGTATAGAGATTATATCGATCAGCTGATTAACGAGCATATACTTAAAGCTTATAAATATTTATGGGCTCAGAATAGAGATCAGGATCAAATTAACTGATAATGCACTGTAATGGATAGATATGTATTAGAGTTTGAGAAGATAACGGATGTAATTAAATCTGATAATTTTTATTGCGAGTTATATAAATATAATGAAGATCATTGGTTGAAAGTTAAGTTAAAGGGAAACGATCATATTTTTTATCATATATACGAAAAGGGAATGCTTGATTTTCTTTCAGGAAAAGTTAATATGGCGGGACTATTTAATAATGCCCCAGGTAATGAATTTTTTTTGTACGTTGAGAATAAGGGAGTTAAGATTCGTGAAAAATATACTTTTGATTACAAAACTATTTACGGATGGAATAAATTTTATTGTGATTTTCATTCAGAAGAACTAGATGAATTCAATCAGTTTATTAAAGATATAAAGAAAAGTTAATTGTTATTAATTACCCTATATTTGAATGTATTAACACAAATAGTATTAGATTTTGGGTTTATTTTCAATTTTCAAGAAACTTCCAAAAATAGAGGTTGGATCTATTTGGGCTGCACCTAATTGTATTTGGTCAAATAGTTTTGCTAGGAATAAAAAAGGAATAGGTTATCATCCTGCTATCGTCGAAAGGTTAAAAACTGATCAAATTACTGCTATTCTAACCCCCGGGACAACAAAAACATATAAAATTGGTAGTTGCGTCTTTACCACCAAGATTTCTCCTTTGAAAAATGTTAAATCACATTTTCTCTTACAGTTATCGATGCCATATTTAATCGATGAATTACAAAATCATCAAAATAATTGGTGGGGAGTTCAGTGTTTGTCTGAAAAACAAAAAAAAGAACTTCAACAGCAAATCACTTGGTGTAAAGGCACGAGAAATTAGTCATGACTATTTTGATGAATTCAAATAAAATCAACACAAACGAAATATGGCTTACTAAGAAGTCCTTTGCAGATATTAATGGCAAGGATTTCAGTAGTGATAAAGAGTCTATAATTTTTGTTGTTCTAGCACCTGAAAGTATAAACAATGAGGAATTTGTTCGTGTACAACCAATATCGAAACAAATAGAATATCGAACTGAGGAAGATATATTTATTGAAGATGAGTCTTTTTTAGGATATCCGTTTATTATTGAGACATGGAATGAGCAACCTATTTTAACAGAATTACTTCATAAAAAACTTGGGTCCATAAGTAATCTATCAGTCGATGTTATTGAGCCAAGTGAGTTTTCTAAGAAGCAACTATCATTCAGGAGAAGTGAAATTAAAAGAACTGCCTTTTTAAGACAATCAGTACTTTCAAATATAGTGGACCCTTTAAATAAGGTTGAAACTTGGCCAATGTCCAAAGTCTTTGCTGCCTGTGCTGCTATTGTGATGGGTGTTGTTTTTATTTTATGGCAACCTCATAAATATTCAAATGAGGAGTTCTTGGCATTTTATCAAGAAAAAAACCCAATGGAGTTAAGCTTTAATGTTCAAAATCAATTGGTTCGAGGAGATGGTATTAGTATTGAAGGATTTTCATTAACTGAAAGTGATATTATTCAATTAGCTCTAAAAAAATATAATGATGGAGACTATCTAGCTTCTTCAGAATTATTTTCACAAGTCCCTGATTTATTTAATCATAATATTGATATTTATTTTTATGCTGCATTATCAGATTTATATGCAAATAATACAGCTAGAGCAATAATTTCATTAGAGTTGCTTGAAAAGCTAAGTAGATCTTATGACTATGAAACTTCTTGGAGGTTTATAGAGGAATTAGAATCAAGTGTTTCAAATAATGATGTTTTATTTTACCTAGCATTAGCATATGTTCAAAATGGTGATGTAAGGAATGCAAGAGCGCTATTAAATAAAATATCTTCTAATAGTCCCGATTATCTTAAGGATAAGCCTAATATTCTAGGAAATTTACGTTGGTTTTAAAGTTTTTAAATTAAAAATATGTTTGCTCAACTACGGTCTATTTTAAATTTCTTAATTCCAGCTACCTGTTTGGTTGCTTCAGTTTATATTTATTTAAATCTCAATATATTATATTGGTTTATAGTAGATCCTCAAAGTTATTGGGATATTTGTTGTTTTTTTTCTGTCTCGGCTTTTGTCATGTCAATTATTTTACCAACGTTTGGTATTTATCTAGCATCACTTTCAAAGTTAGGTAAAGACTCAATATTTTATGGAATTCCAATCGGGTTGTTTGTATTTTCATATGTTTTAATAAATATTCCTCCCACAATATTTTTTCCAAATTCAGCAAGTGAGAATTTTGAGCCTTTAGACAAGGTAGAGGAGTATTTTGATGATGCTAGTTATGAAAAATCCATTGATGTCCTAACGGAATTAAAGAATAAATATACTAACTATCAAACAAGTAAATTTTGGTTTGTGAAAGATAAGTTTCTCAAATCAGAGGAAGGAATACGTATTGTTAAAAATAGGGAGTATCAAATTAAACAAGTATATGGGACTTTACTGATCCTTACTGGCGATAAAGTTTTAGCTGAAGAGCCTTTGACTGAAGCTACATTAATTGCTGAAAATTATTTTTCCGATGATAAAAGAGCTTTTTTGCCGCTAGCTTATCAATCGCTTTCAGGCTTTTATAGAATTATCGGGGATATATATAAATCTGAAGAGATTTATAATAAATATAATAAAATAAAGTCTAAATCTGAGTATCAATATGATGTAATTGACATTGTACAAATGCTTATAGACAGAACTTTATATTATTATCAATTTGGAGATACTCAAAGCGCATTAGATCTTTATAAAATGGCTTATGAGATATATGCTAAATCAGATGAATCAAAGGAAAATTATTTTTATAAAGATTTCCTTTTAGGATATATAAGAGCAAATCTCAAGAATAGAACTATAGATAAATTAGGAGATTTATTATCTGAGATTGAAGATCTTGTTGGAAATGATAAAAATAGTACTGAATACTTAGATTTTTTATGTTACCAAGCAGAGTATGAAGATTATATAGGAAACATTAATAAATCAGAGGAATTATATAATAAACTAATAGATGAGTTAAGGCCAAATAGTTTATTTAGTTTTTTTAAATCAAAAAAAACACCAATTGAACGACTCCCTAACCTTCGAAGCTATGCTAAATTTATTTTAAAAACAGGGAAATTTAAAGAAGCACAAAAAATCTATACAGAATTACTGTCCAGATATTCTTCAATTGGAATTACCCCACCAGAATTGATGACGAGTATTATTAAAATAAACTTTGGGCTTGAGAATAAAAAAACTGCAGCTAGACTCTCGTTAAAAGCAGATTCACTATTTTTAAATGAATCTTTACCCAAGCTATATCAAGTAGCTTCCATTAGAGAAAAAGAAAGCATCTCAAGGGCAATAGAAAATCACTTCTTAACAACAAATTCAGTTTATTTATCCTCTAATCTAGATGTAAGATTAGGGTCTATTTATAATAATATTTTGGCAACTAAAAGTGTCTCTTTATTATCCCAAAATCATATCGAAGAATTTCTGATTTTAAATGCTGATAGTACTTTATTATCTACTTATAAATATTTAAAAACAGAAAAAGAAAGATTAGATAATTCTCTTTTTTCAATGAATGATTTAAATCTAGATTATCAATCCCAATTCGATAAGATTTCTTTTCAAGAAAAAGAATTATATAATAAACTCAATAATAATGATGAGTTTTCACCATACGACATAACAGATGTTAATTGGGAGATGATACAATCAAATTTAAGTGAAAATGAACTTGCAATTGAATTTGTTGGTTTGCACCGTGATCCTAATAATACAGATTCACTGCGTTATTTTGCTTTAATCATTGACTCAATTTCTAAGTTTCCAAAAATTATTGAGCTATGTTCTCAAAAGGAAATTAAAGGTATACTAAACAGTCAAAATAATTTAATAGATAGAATAAATTCTATCTATTCAGATGTTTATAATTCAGATCTTTATAAAAAGATTTGGGCTCCTTTAGATTCATGTTTAAAAAATAAAAGTCAAGTATATGTTTCATTAAGTGGTTTGTTAAATTCCATATCTATTCCTGCTCTTACTATTGATGAGCCATATTCAGTAAAAGTTCTTAGTAGTACTCGTCAAATAATTGAAATTAAAAGTACTAAGCCTAATGTTATTAATAAGTCATTGGTGTTTGGAGGTGTGGACTATGATTTATGTGTAGATGATTCATTAATTTCAAGAGGTCAAATGACTCTTTCAGATTCATCCTTTTATAGAAGTATTCAAGATTTCAATTTTGAAAATTTACCGGGAACTCTTGCAGAAACTCAGGCAATTGAAAATCTATTGGATGATCATAATATTAACAAAATAATTAGAACTGGAGCATCTGCAAGTGAAGTTTCGTTTAGAAACCTTATAGAATTTGAAAAACCTAATCATATACATATCGCTTCACATGGATTTTATTTCCCTAAAAAAAGAAGCATAGTAATGAAGAATAATATATTTAAGATTGAAAATGATTATTCCATTATAAATAATCCATTATTTAGATCCGGGTTATTGTTCGCTGGTGCAAATAATAAACAAAAACCATCTTTTGCTAATGATGGTGTTTTAACCGCTAATGAAATAGCAGCTTTTAATCTTTCCGATGTTGATCTAGTAGTTCTTTCAGCTTGTGAAACTGGATTAGGGGATGTAATCGGAAATGAAGGTGTTTTTGGTTTACAAAGGGCTTTTAAAATGGCTGGTGCAAATAAATTATTAATGAGTCTTTGGAAAGTTCCTGATAGAGAAACCACAATTTTAATGAAAGAGTTTTACAAATACTTATTTGATGGATATGATGCTCATGCAGCTCTCAAAAAGGCTCAAAATAAGATGAGGGAGATTTATCCTGAGCCATTTAATTGGGCTGGGTTCTTTGTATTGGATTAATTATTTGATAAAGCACAATAATTAGTCTTTTAATGTCTAAAAAAAATAACATATGATAGTGTTCCGTTTTATATATATTCTTTTATCGCTTGTAGAAATTCCATTTGTAATTCTAACATGGTTGGATTATTATCTTAATTTATTGTGTAAAAATCTCTCTAGGATATCATTCGTTTTTGCTCTTCCATCTATTATAACTTGGCCCATTAGTTTTATTAACGGGATGATTTTATCTTCAATTATTTATATGAAGTATAATGTAATTGGTGAGAAAATATCTTTTGCTGAGTCTGTAGAAAAACATATGAGTCGTTTCCCAAGTTTATAATGATCACAGTAAATATTTTCTTTTTATAACATTCTTGAATACCATGAATAGATATTTTCTATTCCTTTATTAAAAATATTTTGATAAGGTTTTGACTGATTATTATATTTTAAACCAAATCTTGATACATCTATAATTTTTGATCCACCTAATTTATTTGAATTACTGGTATCAAATGTTATAAGAATTAAAGGACTATTTAATTTTTCAGATAGCTCAAATAATATTTTCCATGAAGGGTAATCACCTGATCTATTTCTTGTTCCATTGAAGAACCTGTTCGGATCATAGGTTTCAACGCTATATGGTGGTTTATAAGTGCAAATTCTTTTTTCAATTATAGCAGAAATTTCTTTAGTCTCTTTGTCAAGAGTGAATCCATCAATATTAACTCCCCAAGCTAAACTATTTGAGAATAAGTCATTGTCTATGATGCTATTTTTTATTCTACTTTTTGCATTATACATTTGTTTTTTTTGAGTGAAACTTTGGTTAGTTCTCCACCAATCAAGAAATTCTATTTTATTAAAATCAGATTTTAGATGATACCTGCATTTGTTTAATACAAGCTCAGTCTCATAAATTCTGTATCTAAAACTCTCTTCAGATACAATGATCACATAGTAAGGCATGCTTAAGTTTTTACAGAACAAATACCTACCCAACTCTTGGTTATGATTTAGGGTCTTAAAATTTATAAGTTGAAAACTTTTGACCTGATACGATTCTATACCACAATTTAAAACTTCACCTTCTTTTAAAACTCCTTGAAGATCGAAGATGTTTAATTTATTAAAAATTAAATTTGAAAAATTATGTATTCTTTCAGTATCTCTTCTTTGCATTAATCTAGCTTATAATTAATTTAATGCAGCAAATGTATTTTCTATTTATGCATTGAATCTGCATATTATAATAGATTTTCATTTATTAGTTTTATGGATATAATCCAGAAATTAATTTAAGAAATTCAATGTCTTTGCTTTGATCATGCTTTCTAGATATTAATATTTTCTTTGGAGAAGTATTGTTGAAGTAGATCCTACCTGATGGGCCGCCTGACCCATTAGAATCTTGTGTCATTTTATATCTACACTCATGATAATTTTTTGTTACTCTAATTCTTTTCCTACCCTCTAGTTTTTGATTATGTTGAATCTTAATAATTGTTTTGAAGATTGTTATTTTTTCTTTTTCATCACAATCACATGAAAATTTTATTGAGTCTCCAAGGAATTCTATATCATTAAAAACCCCTTTAATTGTAGTTTCAAATTGTGAGACAATTTTCTTTTTTAATTTTTCTCGTTCTTTTTTAAATTTTCTTTCTATTACCCGTTTATCATCTTTTAATAACAGTGTGTCTTCTTTTATTTGATTGTCTTTCGATTTTAATGCACTATCATTTTCTTTAATAATGCTGTCTAACTCCTCATCTCGATCATATATTCCGAATCTGTTTTTTATGAGTTCATAGATTCTATCTGTACTATTGTATTCATCTTCACAGAATTCAATTTTTATTAACCAATAATACTGTGCACCTAACTTAGAGGGTAATGACGGAAATGAAACATTTAAAACTTTAACATTAATTTCTTTTAAATAATCTACTATTTTGTCTTTAATTTTATCGTTTGAGTTTACATATAAATAGTAATTATTATCAGGTGATCTTTCAAAATGACATATAATTGGCGCCTCTTGATGACTTAAAATAATTTCTGCATCATGCTTTATAATAATAGATAATCCAAATATATCTCCATATAAATCAGTATTTATTTTACATATTTTTGCTCTATAACTACATTTATTATCTCTTAATTCTGGGGCTAATTTTTGAGCTATATTTTTAGGTATATATCCAAGTGATTTATTATTTTTTCTTTTGACATGTATTGCATTTTGATCATAAGCGTTATTTTCTTCTAGACTTAAATATACAGTTTCATTAATTTTACATTGCTTTATATTCTCTCCCCTTTTATTATGTTGAGTGCCAACAATGTTAATTGGAGTTGATACATGATTTGCATTATCTTCTTTGTGAAAGAATTCTATTATTTTTCTCCAACTTTTTATCAGCATAACAGGATTTATTTAAACTTTGATTGTAATCAAATATAGAATAATTCAAGATTACTTTTATCTTATTACTCCTTTTGGACTTTATCTTATAAATATGATTATTTATAGAGATATACTTTTTTGACTTTTTTAGCGTTTTTTATTAAAAAACACTCTTTTTCAGTCATTTTAGGTCTTTTTTTATCAAAAATCAGCATTTTTTGAATTTTAACATCTTCTTATTAGCCCTAATTGATTTTAAATGAACTATGAACTTAATTTCTAAGGAATATTGATTTGATGCTGACCATAAGACTAAATAAGTTACATCAAAATTTGTGTCATAAATTGTCACTATTAAATTCTAAGTTTGTATAACGAAGCTTTAAATATCTGACATCTAGTTTGTAAAAGTTTAAGAATATTGAAGTTAATATTTATAAATAAACTACTCGTGAAGATAACCGGAGTTTATAGGTTTGTAGGTACTCCTTTAGATGGCTCCGGTTATTTTTTTTAATTAAAGTTGAGTTTTGAGTTTGATTGAGATCAAACATAGGTTTAATTTTTAATAAAAACCCTGTGAATTCATAAGCAGGTATTTCAAAATGAAAAAGTTATTTTTAATTATATTATTAAGTTATTTCTATAACACTGAAGCACAAAATTATAATAGTAACCTATATTATGGCTCGAACTATAATGATATGAATTATTGGTACGCTCAGCCTCAGCAGCCTGTATTTAATTATCAATTTAATAGCAATCATATACATGGTAACTCATGTGTGAGCTATGATAATATGGTAGCTAGAGAATTAGGGAGAAGTTTGGGGAACATAATTGTAACTATTCAAAAAAATAAAAGGCTTAAACGACAAAGAAAACGTTATAGAAATAATCGAAACAATAATAATTGTTCGTTTAATAATAGAGCACAATGTTGTAGATAATACATTAACAATAAGTAGTTTATAAGAATGACGCATATTCTATCAAAATCAACTTATCTTAAAGGGGTTAAATGTAAAAAGGCCCTGTATTTAAATAAGTATCATAAAGATTTAAGAGACGAACTTACTGAAGATCAAAAAGCAATATTTAGCCAGGGTAATAAAGTAGGTGAGCTTGCTCAAAATTTATTTCCTGGAGGTATTGATGCTACTCCAGATACTTTTTACGATTTCTCTAAATCACTTGAGCAAACAAAAAATGCAATCACTGATGGCACCTCTGTAATCTATGAAGCTGCCTTCCAATTTGACGGTGTACTATGTGCGGTGGATATACTTGTAAGAGATAGAAATATGTGGAATGCTTATGAGGTGAAAAGTAGTACTTCAGTAAAAGAGACGCATATTACAGATGCTTCGCTTCAGTATCATGTGATGAGAAATTGTGGAATTGAGATAAAAGACATTTCCATTGTTGTAATTGATAATAGCTATCAAAAACAAGGAGAAATAAAGGTAGGTAAGTTGTTTAAAATTGAAAGTGTTTATGATAAAGTTTTACAACTACAAACTTCAGTAAAAGAGAATATTCAGGAGCTAAAAAGTGTATTAGCTGCAAGAGAAATCCCAAATGAGCTCATTGGTGAAAAATGTACTAAGCCTTATGATTGTGATTTTATAGGCCATTGTTGGAAAGATGTTCCGAAGTATTCTATTTTTAATTTAGCCAACATAAAAAAGAAAGAAGCAGAGAGGTTGTATCATTCTGGAGTTACCCTAATTACCGATCTGCCATATGGTCATAAGTTAACCACTTCACAAGCTCATCAAGTTCAATGTGAAAGAGATGGTTCAGTTATTATCAATAAAAAAAACTTAAGATCATTTGCCGATCAATTAGAATACCCTCTACATTTTCTAGATTTTGAGACTACCCAAATGGCTGTTCCTGAGTTTTCAGTTCAAAGACCATATCAGCAAATTCCTTTTCAATATTCGCTGC
>Ga0206681_10000518_pt1 | contig 20508 bp, 13 predicted proteins | sample M150012015metaG_FD_161048 | JGI IMG/M metagenome (GOLD analysis project Ga0206681, IMG submission 161048) | Ammonia-oxidizing marine archaeal communities from Monterey Bay, California, United States - M1 500m 12015 | ecosystem: Environmental > Aquatic > Marine > Intertidal zone | place: USA... | reverse complement strand
AAGAATCGTTTGTCTCACAAGCCGAAAAAAACACTTGACATTAACAACTTTAGTTCGGGTATTTATATGCTTCAACTCCACTTCGGTGGTGGATTAGATTATCAAAAAAGGTGAGCGTAAAACAGGTTAATATTTTTATCCACAACTTACAATTCGTGCTTGTATGCTTCGTTAAATCAATTATATTTGCTAGCCTTTGAATCAATTACAATGGACCAGTTTGTAGTATCTGCACGTAAGTATCGCCCAATGACCTTCGACACTGTTGTTGGACAAAATGCAATTACAGATACTCTTAAAAACGCCATGAAAACGAACCACATGGCCCAAGCATTTTTGTTTTGTGGCCCGCGCGGGGTTGGCAAAACAACTTGTGCTAGAATATTAGCAAAAGTTATTAATTGCGAAAAACTAAGCAAAGAGATCGAGCCCTGTAACAAATGTACTTCATGCAAGTCTTTTAATGACGGCCAGTCATTAAACATTTTGGAGCTAGATGCTGCATCCAATAATTCTGTTGACGACATAAGAAATCTTATCGATCAAGTGCGATTTGCTCCTCAATTAGGAACGCATAAAGTTTATATTATTGATGAGGTTCATATGCTGACTACACAAGCATTCAATGCTTTTTTAAAAACTCTAGAAGAGCCGCCAGCACATGCTATCTTTATTCTAGCTACAACGGAAAAGCACAAAATTATTCCAACAATTTTGTCCCGTTGCCAAATTTTTGATTTCAAGAGAATTCAAATAGAAGACATTGCCAGTCACCTTAAATCAATTGCAAGCAAAGAAAAAATTGAAACCGACCACGATGGTTTACATATTATCGCTCAAAAAGCAGATGGAGCTCTGCGCGATGCGCTTTCAATTTTTGATCAAATTGTAAGTTTCTCAAATAATAAAGTTACATATGATGCTGTAATCGAAAACTTAAATATCCTTGATTACGATTTTTATTTTAAAATAACAGATTCAATCTTGAAATCTAGTATTCCTGAAGCCTTATTGATTTTTAACAACATTCTAGACAGAGGCTTTAATGGGCACAACTTTATTGTTGGATTAGCTGAACATTTGAGGAACTTGTTAGTTTGTCAAGATATAACTACGCTGGAGTTGCTCGAAGTAGGTGAAAAAATTAAAGCGCGATACCAAGAACAAAGTGCTAAATGTGACATGCAAGTTTTACTAATGGCACTCAATGTTTGCAACAAATGTGACATCAGTTATAAAACAAGTAAAAATCAAAGACTAGCTGTAGAACTTGCCCTCATGCAACTTTGCTCAATTAAATCTTCCTTGGAAAAAAAAACTTCTAACGTAACTGAAATTGACATAACCTTAGATTTCTCAGGAGGTAGGTCCATTCAAGATTCAACGCCAAAATTAACACAAGAACAAGCAACCAAAGAGGTTCAAACCCCTGTTATTGGGAAACCAAAAATTGCCGAACCTGAACCTCCAAAATACCAAACACCGCCCCCTGCTAAGAAAAAACCAAAAGATGTACAAAAAAAGCCTATGCTTGGTAAAGGATTTTTAGGCAGCAGCGGTATCTCCATAAAAGCAGACCTGCAAACTGGGGAAAAACAAGAAAAAACCGAAGGAGAGGAGGATTTATCTTCAAAGCCTGCAACAGAATTTACAATTGAACAACTTCTTCCATTGTGGAAAGAATATTCAAAAAAAGTAAGAACAGATAAAAAAGAAAGTCTGTATACAACTTATATGAAGCATAATCCTTTGCTTCTAGACAATTTTGTGATTGAACTTAATGTAGAAAACAAAGTTCAATTCGAAGATGTAAATCGAGAAACACCTGAAATGCTAAGCTTCTTGAGAAAAAAACTGAACAACTATTCTATCAGCATTAGGCCATTAATAGTAAAGCAAGAGTTAAAAGATGTGGCCTATACTAGTGTAGATAAATTCAAGCGAATGGCAGAAAAAAACCCAACTCTTCTTAAATTAAAAGAGCGCTTCGACTTAGACCTTGATTATTAAATCAAAGCTCATTAATGAGAGATTAAAGAATTCAATTTGTCACTCATTAAATCATCCTTTCCCCTTAGCTTTTCACAACAAAAAAGCTTAAAATTGCAAGATAATTAAACTAAAATCAAATGAATTTCAAATCAATATTACTTTTTATCGGATTAGCAACAGCATTAATTTCTTGCGGGCCCAACACTGTGAATAAAGAAGATACGACCCCAGCTTTTGTAGACCCAATAAATGCACAGATATACACATTAGACAATGGGCTAAAAGTTTATCTATCTGTAAACAAGGATCAGCCAAGAGTTCAAACTTTTATCGCGGTTAATACTGGTAGTACTAATGACCCAAGTGATGTAACTGGATTAGCTCACTATCTGGAGCACATGGTATTTAAAGGAACTTCCCATTTTGCTACACTAGATTGGGAAAAAGAAAAAGTTTTATTACAAGAAATTTCGGACTTGTATGAATTACATAGAGCTGAATCGGACCCAGACAAAAAGAAAGTCATTTATGCAAAAATTGATTCTGTTTCTGGAGAGGCCGCAAAATTTGCAATTCCTAATGAATATGACAAAATGATTTCTGGCCTTGGAGCAAAAGGAACAAATGCTTTTACGTCTATGGAGCGAACGGCTTACATTAATGATATTCCATCTACGGAATTAGAAAAATGGATGAAAGTAGAATCCGAAAGGTTTTCTGAACTAGTACTACGTTTATTTCATACAGAATTAGAGGCCGTTTATGAAGAGTTCAACCGAGGGCAAGACAACGACTACCGTAAAGCATATGCAGCCATGAATGAAATCATGTTTACAAAACACCAGTATGGAACTCAAACTACTATTGGTGAAGGTGAACATTTGAAAAATCCATCGATGGTAAAGATTCATGAATATTTCGACACCTATTATGTTCCTAACAACATGGCAATTTGTCTCGCTGGTGATTTTGACCCAGATGCTACTCTAGCCATGATTAAGAAATATTTTGGTAGTATGCAAAATAAAGCAGTTACCCAACCAACACATCCATCTGAAGATCCGATCACTGAGCCAAAAGAAAAAACTGTTTACGGACCTATGCAAGAATGGGTAACGATTGGATACAGATTAGACGGATATCATTCAGAAGACGCTGTTATGGCAGATCTAATGACTACAGTTCTGTGGAATGATTTTGCTGGTTTAATTGACTTAAACCTTGCGCAAGAGCAGAAAGTACTTAGCGCATATGCATACGCAAACGTTATGAGAGATTACTCATCAATTATAGTTAAAGGAAATCCTAAAGGAGACCAATCGCTTGATGAGGTCAAAGAATTACTATTATCACAAATTGAATTAGTAAAAAAAGGTGAATTTTCGGATGACTTGCTACCTGCAGTAATTAAAAATATCAAAGTTGAACAGCTAAATCAATTTGAAGCGAACTGGTTAAGAGGTTACGTAATGAGCGATGCGTTTATTATGGGCACTGATTGGGAAGAGTATATTACCAGGATTGATAAAATGGAAGCCGTAACTAAAGAACAATTAGTAGCTTGGGCTAACAAGAAATTTGGGGAGAATTACTGCGTAGTTTACAAAAAAACTGGTGAAGACACAACCACCTTTAAAGTAGATAAACCTGAAATTACCCCTATAAACATCAACAGAGAAATAAAATCTGTGTTCTACACCCAAGTTGATAGCATGAAATCTATCCGTCTTAAGCCTGATTTTGTGGATTACAAATCTGCGCTCCAAACTAAAGAATTAATGACCGGTGTTCCTTTCTACTATGTAGAAAATAAAACAAACGATTTGTTTACTCTTTTTGTTGAGCTGGATGAAGATTTAAATACAAATCCTAAAACAAAAATGGCGTTAAACTATCTTTCTTATTTAGGAACTGATAAGTACACAAACGAAGAAATTAGAAAACAACTTTACAACCTGGGTGTTGAATTCTACACGGACGCTTCTTCTTGGAAGGTCTACTTATATCTTTCTGGTTTAGAAGAATCTTTTGATGAAGCGCACCAATTAATGGAGCATATCATAAATAATGCTCAACCTGATTCTGTGGCTCTATTAAATCTAATTGCCGATGAAATAAAATCTCGTGAAGACAGCAAAAAAAGTAAATGGGGAATTATGAATGGTATTAAGAAATATGCTCAATACGGAGCAACCAATGAATTTAATGATCAGCTTACAATGGAAGAATTGCAAGCAACTACAGCTGATGAGCTTGTTGAAATTATTCGTTCATTAACTAGTTATAAGCATAACATATTCTATTATGGTAAATCAAGTGTTAACGATGTTTATGCAAAAGTTAAAGCCAACCATAAGCTTCCAGAATCGTTAACAACAATTGAGAATCCAGCAAATTATGAGGAGCTAGCTACTGATAAAAGCATCGTATATTTTATAGATTACGATATGATTCAAACAGAAATGACAATGATTTCTAAAGGAAATACATATTCTCCAGAAGACGCTGCATATCACCAAATGTTTAACTCGTTTTTCGGTAGCGGTTTGTCTTCTATAATCTTTCAAGAAATTCGAGAATCAAAGGCATTAGCCTATTCTGCAAGGGCAAGAATGACAACTCCAAACAAAGCTGACAAGTCACATTATGTAACTGCATACATTGGAACTCAAAACAACAAACTAGGTGCTGCCATTGATGCTATGATGGAATTAATGAATGGTATTCCGGAAGGAACTGAGGGCATGTTCGAGGAGTCTAGAATTTCCTCGTTAAAGAAAATCGAATCTGAAAGAATTATTAAAGATCGATTGTACTGGAACTATCGCAGCCTTGAAGACAAGGGAATTGACTATGATATTCGTAAATCAGTTTATGAAAAGTTAAATGCTATGACTTTAGAAGAAATGACAGCATTTTTCAATAAAAATATTGCAGAAAGAACCTATGTGTACTGCGTTATTGGAAAAAAATCTGACATGGATATGGAAACATTAAACAAGTTAGGAGCAGTACAAGAATTAACCTTAGAAGAAGTTTTTGGATACTAATATAGTAGGAACTTCATCAAGACGAAAGTATGTATTAGTATATATTTCATCTACTCAGAAACAACTTTTAACTCCAAATAAATGGCGAAAATAATTTATACTCTTACAGATGAATCTCCGGCACTAGCAACCGCTTCATTTTTACCTATTGTTCAAGCTTTCACGAAACAAGCGGGAGTTAAAGTTGAAACTAGAGACATTTCTTTAGCAGGTAGAGTGCTTGCTTCGTTTCCTGATTTTTTAACCGATGATCAAAAAATTGGAGACGCTTTAGCCGAGCTCGGGGAACTGGCTAAAACTCCCGAAGCTAATATTATTAAATTGCCAAACGTGAGTGCATCCGTTCCGCAATTAATTGCTGTAATTAAAGAACTACAGTCACACGGATATAACATCCCAGACTATTCCGATTCGCCGAAAAACGATGAAGAAAAAGCCATTCAACTACGATATAATAAAATTAAAGGGAGTGCCGTAAATCCTGTATTACGTGAAGGTAATTCAGACAGAAGAGCGCCCAAAGCTGTGAAGAATTATGCTAAAAAACATCCACACTCGATGGGTGCTTGGAGTTCAGATTCTAAATCTCATGTATCTACAATGAACAGCGGTGATTTTCGTGCAAATGAAAAATCAATTACCATTAGTGCAGAAACATCTGTTAATATTGAGTTTACAGATAGCAATGAAAACAAAACTGTTTTAAAAGAAGGTTTGTCTTTATTACCTGGAGAAATCCTTGATGCAACTTTTATGAGTAAAAAAGCATTGGTTTCATTTCTTGACGAGCAAGTAACAGACTCAAAGAGAAAAGATGTTTTGTTCTCTTTACACATGAAAGCAACAATGATGAAGGTTTCAGACCCTATTATCTTTGGTCATGGCGTTCGTTCGTATTTCAAACCTTTATTTGAAAAACACGCTGCAACTTTCGAAGAATTGGGCGTTGACGTAAACAATGGATTTGGAGATTTATTAGGTAAAATTGAATTACTTTCCTCAGATAAAAAATCTGAAATTGAACGCGATATTGCGGCTTGTTACGCAAACGCACCCGCGATTGCAATGGTAAACTCAGATAAAGGAATTACTAACTTACACGTGCCTAGTGATGTAATTATCGATGCATCAATGCCTGCGATGATCCGTACTTCTGGCCGTATGTGGAACAAAGATGGAAATACACAAGACACTAAGGCTGTTATACCGGATAGTAGCTACGCTTCAATCTACCAAGCAACTATAGATTTCTGTAAAGAGAATGGCGCACTTGACCCCACTACTATGGGAACTGTGCCTAATGTTGGCTTGATGGCTCAAAAAGCAGAAGAGTATGGCTCTCATGATAAGACATTTGAAATGTCTTCTGCAGGAACAATCAGAATCGTAACCGGAGATGGAAATATTTTAATAGAACACGAAGTTGAAGAAGGTGATATTTGGAGAGCATGTCAAGCAAAAGACGCTCCTATAAAAGATTGGGTAAAACTTGCTGTGAATAGAGCGAGAGCAACTGGCTCTCCAGCAATTTTCTGGTTAGACGACTCAAGAGCACACGATAGAGAGTTAATCAACAAAGTAAATGCCTACCTACCAAATCATGACACTTCTGGTTTAGATATCCAAATTATGTCTCCTGAGGCAGCAACTAAATTCTCTTTAGAAAGAATCGTAAAAGGACTAGAAACAATCTCTGTTACAGGAAACGTACTTCGAGATTTTTTAACTGACCTCTTCCCTATTTTGGAAGTTGGCACAAGTGCGAAAATGTTATCCATTGTGCCGCTAATGAATGGCGGTGGACTATTCGAAACAGGAGCTGGTGGATCTGCACCAAAGCACGTTCAACAATTCCACCAAGAAAACCATTTGCGTTGGGATTCTCTAGGGGAATTTTTAGCGTTAGGAGTTTCTTTAGAGCATTTAGGAGATAATTTCAACAACCCGAAAGCTAAAATTCTAGGAGAAACGTTAGATGAAGCAACTAGCAAATTCTTAGATAATGATAAATCACCTTCTCGTAAGGTAGGTGAATTAGACAATCGTGGGAGTCATTTTTATCTTGCAATGTATTGGGCTCAAGAATTAGCTACTCAAACTAAAGATTTGGAATTAGCATCTCAATTTAGTGAATTTGCTGACAAATTAGCCAATAGTGAATTTGCTATTGTTAACGAGTTAAATTCAGCTCAAGGCGTTGCAATGGATATAGGTGGGTATTATGATACTGATGATTCTTTAACCTCTAATGCGATGCGCCCGAGCAAAACGCTCAATAGTCTTATTGATTCCTTTTAAAACCTATTTCATACACTTGCATTTCAAAATTTGAACAAATGAAAAAACTAACCGGAATAATAACATTATTGGTTCTAGTATTAAATCTTGGTGCGCAAAACTTAACTCCAGAAATGCTTGCCGAAATTGGAAAGGTCAGCGCTGTTGGAATTACTAAAGATGGTAAATCAGTTATCTACAAAGTCCGACAATACAATATTGAGGAAAATGAGGGGGTAGCTCAATTGTACATTATTCCAATTGAAGGTGGGGACTCCAAAAAAATTGAAGAAGTTGGAGGTTTAATTTCTGATAAAAACACCTCCCCCGATGGGAAATCAGAACTAATTTCGAAAGAAGTAAAATTGTTAAAAATTTTCGGATCTGATTACTACCCAGAGTTAAGTGAGTCTGACATGATGATTTATGATGACCTAAACTACCGCCATTGGGATGTTTGGGAAGACGGAATGTATGGTCACGTGATGATTAAAACTGGTGATACGGAAACTGATTTAATGGTTGACCAACCATTTGATTGTCCGCAAAAGCCATTTGGCGGAGATGAAGACTACATCTGGGGACCAGAAGGCAAAACAGTTCTTTACGTTACCAAACAAACAAAAGGAAAAGACTACGCAGTGAGCACTAACACCGACATTTTCGAATACAATCATTCTACCAAAGAAACTAAAAACCTAACTGCTGGTATGATGGGATATGATCTAGCGCCAGCCTATTCTTCTACCGGAACTTTGGCTTGGTTAAGTATGAAAAGAGATGGCTACGAGTCTGACAAAAACGACATTATTATTCTGAATGGTTCTGAGAAGGTTAACCTTACTAAAGATTGGGACGGAACAGTTTCTGGTTTTATCTGGAGTAAAGATGGAGCAACTATATACTTTACTGCATCTACTGCTGGAACTAAGCAAGTATATCAAGTGAACTACGACAAAAATGTAGCTGAAGTACAACAGATAACAAGAGGGCAGTTTGATATAAGAAGTATTGTTGGCCAATCAGGAAGCAAATTAGTAGTCAACAGAACAGACATGAACCATGCTAACGAGCTGTTTACAGTAGATTTAAAATCTGGAGACGTAAAACAACTAACCAATGTAAATAAGGAGTTTTATAGCAAAATTAGTTTAAGCAAAATAGAGCGAAGAATAGTTAAAACGACTGATGGTAAAGACATGCTAGTTTGGGTAATTTACCCCCCCAACTTTGACGCTTCTAAAAAATACCCAACCCTATTATACTGCCAAGGCGGGCCGCAATCTGCATTATCTCAATTTTACTCTTCTCGCTGGAATTTCCAATTAATGGCAGCGAACGGTTATATCATTGTTGCGCCAAATAGAAGAGGAATGCCGGGTCATGGAGTTAAATGGAACGAAGCAATAAGTAAAGACTATGGTGGAATGCCAATGCAAGATTATTTAAGCGCTATTGATGAAGTTGCAAAAGAACCTTTTGTAGACAATGATAGAATCGGTTGCATTGGTGCCAGCTTTGGTGGATATTCAGTTTTTCAATTAGCCGGTACACATGAAAAGAGGTTCAAAACATTTATTTCTCACGATGGTATATTTAACTGGAGAAGTATGTATGGAACTACCGAAGAAATGTTTTTCGTAAACTGGGATTTAGGAGGAAATTACTGGGAGCTAAACGACAAGTCTAAAAAAGCATACAATGAATTTAGCCCTATTACTTACGTAAACAAATGGGATACACCAATACTTATTATACAAGGTGGCTTAGATTACCGTGTACCAATTGGGCAAGGATTAGAGGCTTTTAACGCAGCGCAACTAAAAGGAATAAAAAGTAGATTATTGTATTTCCCTAACGAGAACCATTGGGTGCTTCAGTCTCAGAACAGCTTAATTTGGCAACGTGAGTTTTACCGATGGTTGGAGGAGACGCTCTAGTTTATTTCTTAAATCGTTTTAGAATTTCATTTGCGGCTTCAATTCCAGAAACATACGCTCCATGCACAGTGCCTCGGTAATCAAATGATGTATGTTCACCTGCAAAATAGATTCTATCATCAATAGATTTAGCTAGCACATTGTAAGCTTTTGTTTCTCCACCCTGTTGCACATATGAATAACACCCATACGAATTTTGATTTGAATTCCATTTCGTTCGCAGCATGTCTGTTGGGAACGGAATATTATCTCCGTAAATAGCTTTTAGGTTGGTCATGATGAGTTCGGTTACTTCTGGGGCTGATAACTCTTCTGCCTCTCTACTGAATTCCCCAAATGTGAAGGTCATTAGCGCGTTATGAGACGAATATTTCTTCACATTTAAAAATGCGTTAAAAGCACCTTTCGTTTCAGAAGAATATCCAATATATTGTAAATCAACATCCCAAAAAGCGGTATCCCATACCAACATAAACTTATTTACGGTCCCCATTGCTAAATCATCTAAGGCGTCTTTCTTTTCATCCGTCAGCTCTGGTGAAAAATGAAAACTACACGACTTTAAGACACCTAACGATACAGTAACCACAATGGCACTTGCTTCATAAGTTCCAGAGGTAGAAGTAATCAATACTTTACTCCCATCGGTGTAATCAACTTTGGAAACTCGTTCGTTGTAATGTATATCTAGTCCAGTCGCGAGATAATTGGTAATGTTATCATATCCATTCGTAAGAATTACATCAACGCCCTTATGTTCTTTATCATCATAAAATTCGTTAGAGGAAAGTTTTGCGATGTCTCCTCCCAAATCAAATTCTAAGTAGGAAGACACCATAAATTTCCACAGTCGGTCATCTTTCTTATCTGCATATAAAGAATGGTAAACTGTTTCAAAACTTTGATCATTCGTACCAGAACGTTTCACTTTAACTACCGCATCTTCGAATGCTCCATCTTCCGTACCATAGTCTTCATCAGTATATGCTGATCCATCTGTATCGTACACCACAACATTTTCATCATCAGTTAAAAAAGTTGTCGCTCCTGCTTCAATTGCTAGTTCACTAATAGGGTTTCCGATAGGTTTATGAATCCAGCTTGCACCTTCATCAAATGCAAATCCAAGCGATCGATCTGTTTTCATTCTTCCGCCCGATTTATCAGAAGCTTCCAATATAATGATATGCTCTACCCCATTATCTTTCAATTCTTTTGCTGCTGCCAAACCAGAAATTCCTGCTCCAATAACAATTACTGTGTCTTCGCTCTTAATGTATTTTTTATTGCATGAAAGCAACGAAAAGGCAACAATAACAACGATAGTAAGATTCTTCATTAACTAGAATTTAGTATTTCAAAGATACTTTTTTTCATAAAAACGCAATATTTTCTTGTATATATAGTTTTTCTATGTATACTTGCATTGAACTTCTATGTATCTAAAGCCTATGTATTCAAAAGAACTATTAAAAGGAACGCTAACAACAATCATTTTACGATTGTTAGCAACACACGGAAAAATGTACGGATATGAAATAACTCAAAAGGTTAAAATCTTATCCGGAGAAAAAATCTTAATTAAGGAGGGATCGCTTTATCCAGCACTTCATAAACTAAAAGATGAAGGGCTGGTTAAAACCGAAACCGAAATTGTTGGTAACAGAATGAGAAAATACTACTCGCTTACCGAACAAGGAGGTGTATCGACAAAAGAAAAAGTTGACGAACTTTTTCAATTTATTGATACACTGAAAGTAATTCTAAATGTAAATCCGAAGATGACATGAGCTCGTTAACCGATTTACAGGTAGAATTAATACGAGGAGATATCCGACAAAACGGTATAGAAATGACCGATTTAGAAGATGATTTACTCGACCATATATGCTGTGCTCTCGAAGAAGAGTTGGACGTCAATTCTTCGTTCGAGTCAACGTATAGCAAAATAAAATCTCTTGTTTGCCCTAACGGGTACCGCGAAATTCAAGAGGAAACAACTCAACTATTAACTTTAAAATTTAACAAAATGAGAAAAACAATGAATATATTAGGGATAATAGGCTCAGCCTTGCTCCTTGTAGGATCTATTTTTAAATTTCAACATTGGCCAGGTGCTGGAATATCTCTGGTTCTTGGCGGAGCAATTTTAGCCCTTGGGTATTTACCCTTTATGCTATCGATGTCGCTTAAACAAACCGATAAGACTATTGGCAAAATTAGAAACGTAGTTGGCTATTTGTCTTCAACAGCAATTGTAATAGGAATAATATTCAAATTACAACATTGGCCTGAAGCTAGATTAATACTGCTTGGCGGTATAGGAATTTTCTTAGTATTCTTTATCCCGTTGTTTATCAAATCTGTTGGCAAAGAAGCGATAATGAAAATTCAACCGGTTACTTCTGCAGTACTCCTGATGGCTATTGTGAGCATATTATTTGCTTTCTCCAATCAATCGCATTCTTACAATTATGTCTTGTCACTAACTGATATTAACGATGACTTGGAGCAGAATTTAGAATTTCAGAACCGTTCAGCAGAGAAACTCCGCGCTCAGCATACAAACGAAGCATTATCAAAATCTAGTGAAGATGTCGTGTCCTATGTTGATGGACTCAAACAGTACATCCTAACCCAGGTAAATCCGGAAGAAAAGTCAACACAACTTCACCCTGAAGATGGCCCGAGATACATAGAAGCGATTAATAATGATGTTCTTGTAGAAAATTTTAACGCACATGAGTTTAGCGGAGAAGAGTTACAGAAAATGCTCATAGCTCATAACGAGTTTTTATCCGACAATAAAATAAACGTAGGTAAAACCAAAGCCTGGTTAGCAACTAAGTTTTCTCATCAACCACTTTTTGTAATCTTCAACAAACTAACTCAAATACAAATTGAGATAGTGAATGCTGAGATTAACGAGTTAGGTTCTAACTAAATAATCGATAAGCCAGCATACTATAATGAAGTCTCACTATAAAATATAGTGAGACTTCATTATATTTGGTGTTTAATCTTAACTAATAAAGTTGATGAAAAATGCAAAAATAGGGTTGTGTATTATTTGGGGGCTTTCAGCCTCATTAATGATGATCGATCTCCACTCATTAAATTTTGAGTTATTTGGACCCAATTACTATGAAGTTTTGATTGTGATGTGCTGGTTCATCTTTATGGGTCTCATATTGATTGCTGTCGCTGACTTAACAAGAATAATTAAAACTAGATATTTGACTATGTTAATTATTGGCATTTGTGCCGTTACCAATTCTTACTTACACTATGAGTCAAAAAAACGAATAACTTGTACATACATTTCTTCTGTTGAAAACTCAAATAGCAATGTTGACAAAGCAAAATTTTTATGTCATCATGCTGGATTGAGAGGAGGAACGAACCATGAGTGCGTAAGAGAGACGGCTACTTACTTTCATTTATTAAGAATGGTAATTTCATCAGAATGTCACAATCAATAGTAATCACCTTCTTCATGCGTTTCTTGCTTTAACCCCTCATTATATAATTCAACAGCTTTTATCCTTTTGTTTTTATAAGTTGCCAATAATGTAATATTTGCCGCAATCATAATCGGCACCTCCACCAAGAGAACAACATAAATTAAGGCCGGCTCAATAGAACCAACCGCAATAGCAGAAACTACACCAACAGGAATCGCTCCAAATCCAACCCCATAAGCAACCCTCTGTACTGTTTTTGAAGTATTCCACATTTGTATTGCTACGGGGTCACCTTGTTCAAAGATTAGTTTCTTTATTTTACCAATACCTACTCGCCTATTGTGATAATAATATTTACCGTTATATATTTCAATTGCCTCAGTGTAAGTTTGCTCAGATTGTTTCTGCCAACCAGATGGAGAACTTGCAATCGCAGGCTTAACGTCATAGGTTTCCACCTCCCCATTTTGGTATATAATGCTAGTAATTTTAGCAGTTTCTATAACGTACGTTGGACCTTCCAGATTATTGAATTTCTTGTAATGAATTTCATCTTCATGCACTTCAAGAATCTTTGCTGTTATTAGTGCATCATCTTTTTTCACAATGGTATCTTGAGCAACAAGATTCTGCGACCATAAGACCAATACCGTAACAACGGTAAAGTGTGTAATTCTCATTCTAACAATAATTTCTAATACTTAATAATAATCATCTCCATCATGTTGTTGCTCAGATTTTACATCTTCATTATACAACTCGACAGCCTCTATTCGTTGGTTTGCATATAATGTTTTTAAACCATAGTGAGCTACTTGTAAACCTGCTGAAACAACATAACCACCAATCGAAATTAATATCGCAACTCCTGGATCTACTATCAAACTAAATGGATTAAAATAGGCCAGAAGAACAACAGGATAACTGATTATGCTTGCCGCATAAGAAAACCCTTGATTCATGTTAGATCGATTCCACATTGTGATTGCTTCTTCAGAATTATGTTGAGCAAAAAGTTGCTTTACTTTTTTTGTGCTGATTTGTCGGCCTTGATAATAATATTGCCCCGATCTAACGACTATCTCTTCGGATTTTTCTTCTTTCGGTTTAGATGTTACTGCCTTTTTTTGCTTCTCTTTAATAGTTGACTCGTAAGATTCTACGTCACCATTTTCGTAACGAACATCTGTTAACGATGAAATGCTAACAATGTAGGTTGGTCCTGATTGATTATTGAACTTTTTATAGTGAATTTCGGTTTCATGTACCTCAATAATTAGCGCCTCAATTTCTTGTCCGTCATTCTTTACAATAACATCTTGAGCAAAACTGTTAAAACTAAAAACAGCTAGAATTATTAAAAAAAATATATATTTCATTGTTCTAATTTTTGATTGTACAAAGCAATCGCTCGCTTCATTCTATCCTTATAAACCGGTCTTAACGAACCACTCCCTATTAAAGTTACCAATGTCATAACGCCTGTCCATCCCGAGAAAACAAGAACCTCGTTAGCTCCATTTACCGACCTCGCAACTAGACCTGCAAACGCAGTTCCTCTGCCAATTATTGCAAAACCGATTGACGAATAACCTAAAGTATTTGCAAAAGTCTTCACTTGTCGCGCTTCATTTAACAGTTTCGTAACATCTGCATCATTTAGTGCTTCCAACTTCTTTTCAACCTTTTTGGCTGAAAGCCTGTAATCACCTACATAGTAGTTATTCCAATCCGTTCTTATTATATTGCTTACAACTTTCTTCTTTTTGGGACTTTTTTGAATTTTAAGTTTATTAAAAATATCCTCTTCTCCATTTGCATATTCTATTTTATAAATATTATCCGTTGAAGAATAATAATCTGGCCCTAATAAATTATCTTTCTTTTTATACCGAATATTATTCGCATCAACGTTAAACAATATTACGTCAATTCTATCTCCACTTACTAGAACCAGTACAGCGTTTTCGCCATCATAATCAACTCTTGGTTGTAAGTAATTAAATTCATCTGCAGAACCTTTCGAGTAAACAATTTTGTTGATTTTTTCAGTATTCACAAAATAAGATGGTCCTTTCAAATTATTGAACTTCTTGTACTCGATTTCGTTCGGTTTAATAGAAATTACTTTCGACAGCAATGTGTCGTAATTCATAAAATACAGCACATCTTGTGTAAATCCTGATAAGGAAATTACAAAAAGTAAAAATATTAACTGGTAGGATTGCTTCATTTATATCTGTACCCCAAAGATACAAATATCATCGATTTGCTTGTTATCGCTAACGTTCATCCAATCGATAATACTTTGGTCGAGAACATCTCGTTGTTTTTCCATTGGTAAGTCATAAATACTAATCAGAAGTTTTTTGAGCGATTTGGTCATAAATTTTTTATCATAAGGCCCACCAAATTGATCGGGATATCCATCGGTAAATACGTAAACAGAATCACCTTTCTCTACTTTAACAACATGGTTTTTAAATGGCTCTGCGTGATCAAATGACCCAACCGGCTGTTTGTCTGCTTTTACTTCAAATAAATTATGCTCCAAACTTAAACTAGCTTCAACTTCCATATTATTTACAATGAGCTTTTTTCTATTTGGTCGTATCACCCAAAGTGGATTATTTGCTCCTGAATAATGAATTTCATTGGTCTTATGGTGAAGAGCACATAACCCCAGGTCCATTCCATCTTTTCTAGCTTTAAAAGTTTCTTCCACAAGGTCACGTAACAAATCCAGAATTTTTGCAGGAGACTTTAGATCGTAGCCATTAACGGCTCTATTTAATCCATTGGCGCCCACCATACTAACGAAAGCTCCTGGCACGCCATGGCCGGTGCAGTCTGCAGCAGTAAAAAATGATATATCTTCTTTATGGTCCATCCAATAAAAATCGCCACTTACAACATCTTTGGGGCGGAAAAGGACAAATGATTTAGGTAGAAATTTCTTCATTTTTTCTACACTCGGAAGAATGGCTTCTTGAATACCTTTAGCATACTCTATGCTATCCATAATCTCAGTATTCTTTTCCTCAATCATTTCATTTTTCAGAAGAATAGCTTGAATAATTTTTTCAACCTTGTCTTTTTCTTTTACTAATTCGCTAGTGCGTTCGGCAATTAAATTTTCTAAATTTTCCTTTTGTTGTTTAAGCTGCTTAGTTCTATAGGAGAAATATATATATATCATAGAAAAAAAGGACACAAAACATATAGTATAAAGCCACCAAGTTTTATACCAGGGCGGCAGTATCACAAAGGAGAACTCGGTGTAGGAAATGTTTGCAACACCGTCACTATTTTTTGCTCTAACCATAAACGTATATTTACCAGGAGGAATATGGGGATATACTGCTTCATTTTTATTCGTCCAATGGAGCCATGCTTCGTCTAAAGGAGCTAATTTAAATTGATACTTTACTTTTTCCGGGGCCCGGTATGAAATGCCCACAAAATCGAACGAGAGGTGGTTCTTTTTATAGGTTAGTTCCAGATTTGTTGGCAAACCGTCTTTTTCTCCATCAGAAAATTTCGACCAATCATAATCTTCAAATTCTAACCTTAAATTGGTTATATGCGTATTTGGTTCTTTTGTATTAACTGTCTCAAGTTTAGGATCAAAAATCGTTACCCCATTCACTGTTCCAAACCACATTCTACCATCGCTAGTTTCACATATCGCATTAGAATTACATTCCACGCCAATGAAACCCTCTCCTTTAGAGTATGATCTTGTTACCCATTTCCCGGTACTATTAAACATATTTACATCAATTCTTTGAATTCCATCCTGGGTTCCTAACCACATTAGACCTTCTCTCGTGATTAAAATAGAATAAATTGTATTGGAGATCAATCCCGTTTTATCGTCAATATTTTTAAATGACTTACCATTATATCTATAGATGCCTTTGTTAGTAGCAAACCAAAAATTACCTTGTTTGTCTTCCACCATTTTTCTCACACGCCCATCAACAAATCCATCTTTTTCTCCAAAATACTGAAAGCTGCTTCCATCATACATAGTTGCGCCTTTGTCTGTCGTAAACCACATAACGCCTTTTTTCTCTTGGTAAATAGACCAAATAGTTTCTCCTTGTAATTCTGGAAATGCTTTAAATGGTTCGTCTCCAGATTTTGTCATTAACCCCCTATTTGTACCCAGCCATAATAAATCATTATTATCCATTAGAACTGAATAGCAGGTATTCGATATTAGACCGTCAATATCTCCATAAGTAGTAAATTGACCCCCAATTTTTGAAACTGCACCTTTGCTCTTAGTTGCAATCCATAAATTACCATTCCCTACTTCAATAATGTTTCTTGCCTCAGAAGCAATTCCTAGAGAATTTTCTCCAGCAATTGTTGAATGAACTTTGAATCCGCTTTCGTTAAACTGAGTTAACCCTCTGTCTGAACCTATCCACATAGACCCCCGAGAATCTTCTACAATACTTGTAACAATGTCATTGGCTAAACCATGTTGAACACTATAGTTAGAAAAAATATCGCCATGATAATTAAGTTTTGCCGCACCTTTTCCATTAGTGCCAAGCCACAAATTATTTTCATCATCATTTATTACCGATAATATCTTAACACTTTGCACTCCGTTTTCTGATACATATTTTGTAAACGAATCATTTTTATATCGCATTAATCCAGATTCTGTTCCGAACCACAGGGTACCATCAATGTCTTTAGTGGCGCTGTTAACTGAAAATCTTGAATCATTATCAGCAATCCTTTTCTCTGTCATTTCACCGTTTGTCTTAAGGATATTAAAGCCTTCAAGTGTACCTATCCAAATATTACCCTCATTGTCTTCAAGAACAGATTTAACATAATCATGAAGTAAGCCTTCGTTCTTTGTATAACGAATAATTTCAGTGCCATTATTTTTAAAAATACCTCCCATTAATGTGCAAAACCAAATATTTGATTTAGAATCCTCATAAATTTCAAAGACAGGTAACTTACTTAGATTAGTATCCTGCTCAAATGGAACAATACTATCATTTACTAAACGATAAACGCCTTCTTGTGTGCCTATCCAAATATTATTCTTTGAGTCTTGAAAAACTTTGAATACTCTATCATGCGACAAACCATTTCGCTTATCATAGGTAGTAAATTTGTTTTGATCCAAAACCCCGATGCCCCCATTAGTGGCAAAAAGCATTCTATTTTGATCATCCTCAGTTACAGAAAAAACTACATTACTTGGTAGCCCCTCTAAATCATTTATAGTCTCAAATTTATTTCCATCATAAATACTAACGCCACCTAGATTTGTTCCAAACCATATGTAACCTTTACTGTCTTGATATAATGAAAGGATTTGATTCTGAGTCAGACCGTCTTCGACCGAATAATGGTCAAAATTATACGTTTGACAATGACCTGAAATCGAAAACCATTGAACAATAATAAATAATAGATATGCTTTAATGTGCCGCATCGAATTCTGACGAAGTTAATATTTTAGTGAACAACCGTGCACTTATGTAATTAATTTTAGTACTACCTAATCCCGGGTTACTGCACTCAAACGACAGGAAAGAAATTTCGTTACTCAATTACATTACTTTTAAACTTAATTTCATACATTTCGGAAATGGATTTTTTTAAACTAATCCTTTTTGGGTTGCTTACTTGTCTTTGTTATAAAGGATTCGCTTCTGGCGATAATTATCATATTGGTGGGCGTTCAGCAGCTATGGGAAGCTCATCTGTTATGCTTCAAGACAGATGGGCAATACACCATAACCAAGCAGGGCTTGCGTGGTTAGATCAAAAGACTGTCGGTGCTTACTACGAGAGCAGGTATGCGACATCAGCACTTGGACTGCAAGGTGGAGCTTTCGTTTTACCTATGGACGTTGGAACTTTCGGACTCTCTGTCTCTGCATTTGGTTATTCGTTGTACAATGAAACAAAAGTTGGTTTAGCATATGCAAGAAAGTTAAGCCCTATGTTTTCAGTAGGTATTCAACTCGACTATTTCAGCATAGGTATCGGGGATAACTATGGGCGGGTAAACGTATTTGGTGGCGAAGTCGGAATAATGGCGGTTCTAACTGAGCAGCTAACGGTTGGAGCTCACATTTTTAATCCTTCTCGTGCCAGAGTAGCAGAATACAATGATGAGCATTTACCAACCATACTTCGTTTTGGGGCTAGCTATACGTTCTCAGAAAAGGTATTATTGACTGCTGAAATGGAAAAAGATATAGACCACAAACCAGTCTTTAAATCTGGTTTAGAATACAACATTTCAGAACCTATTTTTATTAGAGCTGGTATCGCTTCCAATCCCTTTGTTTCATCCTTTGGTTTTGGTGTTCGGTTAAAAGGTTTCGAATTCGATCTAGCTGCCTCCTTTCATTCTGTTCTAGGATACACTCCTCAATTATCGCTTGGGTATACGTTTTGAAAAAACTCCTTTTCATACTGTTTCTATTTAGTTTTGCCTTTCCCATTTTAGCGCAAGATGAGCAAGAGGAAACTCAATACTATTCCGAAAATAAAAAAGATAAAGCTCTGAGACAAAAAACTGATGTTATCGACAAAAGAATTGAGCTTTTAGCTGAAACATCGGAAGCCGAAAACTTTGACTTAACTACAGTATTCGAGCAGCTATATTACTTTATTGAGCATCCAATAAATTTAAACTTTACTAGCAAGGAAGAATTGCAACAGCTCTTTCTACTCAATGAATTCCAAATCAACAACCTACTCGCTCACATCGAGAAAAACGGAAAACTAATGACTATCTATGAACTTCAAGCAATTGAAGGGTTGAGCATTGATGACATACAGTCCGTCTTACCATTTGTTAAAGTGAATGCCAATTTAGATTCTCCGCATATTTCATTGGAAGACCTAATCAAAAACGGCAACCAAGAATTATTTATCCGATATACACGTGTGCTAGAAGAGATGGAGGGTTACTCTCCTATCGATGATTCTCTTCTTGCGGAGAACCCAAACAAAAGATATCTAGGAAGTCCAGATAAATTGTACACACGTTATCGATTTAAGTTTGGCACCAATATAAGTTTTGGCGTAACCGCAGAAAAAGACCCAGGCGAAGAATTCTTTAAGAGTACTCAAAAACAAGGATTCGATTTTTATTCTGCTCACCTTTACCTCAAAAATATTGGTAAAATAAAGCAGCTAGCTCTCGGTGACTATCAACTAATGTTTGGTCAAGGGCTGACAATGTGGTCTGGAAGGGCATTTGGTAAATCAGCAGATGCTATTAACATCAAGAAAAACCCTGTAGGTATTAAAGCCTATACCTCCGTAGATGAAAACCTGTTTATGAGAGGTGCTGCTGGAGCTGTTGATATTGGCAGGTTTGAGGTAACTGGATTTTATTCTCGTAACAACATTGACGCGAACTTAATTGAAGTAGATACAGCGGATAGTGAATCTTTCCAGAGTAGCTCACTACAAAACTCAGGCCTTCATGCAACTCCTGGTACGCTGGAAGATAAAGACGCAAATACACTGTCTATTTTAGGGTCTCATATTACCTATAAAAGTCGTAAATTGGAAATTAGCGGAACTGGGGTCTTCTCAAATTATGCAACGACCATAGGCTCTTCATCTACCGCTCTTTACTCTAAATATAGATTATCAGATTCACCACAACAACTTAATTTCGGTTTAGACTACAATTACATCATACGAAATTTCAATTTTTTTGGAGAAGTTTCAACAAGCCTAGGTGGCGGCTCCGCTGGGCTATTTGGAATGATGGCAAGT
>Ga0206681_10000517_pt1 | contig 20572 bp, 18 predicted proteins | sample M150012015metaG_FD_161048 | JGI IMG/M metagenome (GOLD analysis project Ga0206681, IMG submission 161048) | Ammonia-oxidizing marine archaeal communities from Monterey Bay, California, United States - M1 500m 12015 | ecosystem: Environmental > Aquatic > Marine > Intertidal zone | place: USA... | reverse complement strand
TACGCTCTAAATTAAGATTCGTTCATTTGTCAAAGCATTTAGATACATTAGAGGTTTTATCTGAAGGGCAGATAAAACTTTATAACGAACTGAGAGGCTACAGCTCTTCAAATATCTGCGACAGCGTCCCAGAGGGTCACGATGCTGAGATGTGGAAAAAGCACAACGGCTGCGATTAATCTAAAGCTTCTGAATTTAACCTTCAATCCAGTTTCGCCCAACTAACTTTCCTTGAAAAGTGGTGGGCGCCTATCCTAAGGTTTTTGTTTCTATAGCTTATCTTTAATAACTAAATCAAAAATAATGCTCTTTGATATACAATAGTAGTCACTATGAAAACTATGAGTTGTAAACAACTAGGCGGTGCCTGTGATAAATTATTCACAGCAAATACCTTCGATGAAATATCAGAGTTGAGTCAAGCTCACGGAAAAGAGATGTTTGAGATTGGAGATGAGGTACACCTAAAAGCTATGAGTGAAATTAGCGTATTGATGCAGGACTCAGCAGCTATGGAGCTCTGGATTAGCAACAAGAAGTTAGAGTTTGACTCCTTGCCTGAAGATTAAAGCTCTACTCACTATGAGTGGTTTGAATGATAATAATTTGGAGGAGAAACGTTGGATTTAAAAATAATTTACTTTGATATTCCTTTTTGGAGAGGTGAAGTAGCAAGACTAGCCCTGTTTATTGCAGGCATAAGTTTTGAAGATTATAGGATTAATACTGACGAGGAAAATAATTTCCTTAAAGAGAATGGAAGACTGAGGGATGGCACATTAATCCCTTTCCGTCAATTACCAGTGCTAGTTATAAATGGTGTAAGTGTAGCTCAAACTGGGGGCATAGCTAGAATATGTGGCAAGCTAAGTGGCATGTACCCTGAAGACATGATTGAGGCTGGCAAGGTAGATCAAATCATTGACACTGTTACAGACATTAATGTACTCATAAGTCCTTCCATGAGAGAAAATGACCAAGCCAAAAAGAGGGCAATGCGGGTTGAGTTAACTAATAATGATTTACCAAAATACTTTGGTTTTTTAGAAGACATTTTGAATGAAAACAATTCAAGTTGGTTTGTTGGGGATAAAATGTCAATTGCAGATATTGCTGTATGGAGTCTGTTAGGCTGGATAGCTTCTGGAATTCTTGATGACATTCCTCCAGAAATTATAAATCCTTTTGAGGGGTTACAAAAGCTGTATCTGGAAGTAAACAGGAACCGGCGTGTCAGGGAATGGAAAATTAAGACCTATCCTCGTGAAAAAAAATCAGATAACGAGTACAACTTAGATGTACCTGACAGTATATAAATACACCAAAACAACACACACTCAACACAGCATCTTTACATACATTACTGCACAATAACGACTTTCTAATAACCGGAAGTCTTCATGAAATACTTAGAATCGTTCAAGGCCTTTGTTGTTGGTTTTGGAGCCATTATCACTTTTGTTATTGCCCTTGCTACACTGATTCTGCTATACGCAAACCAAGCACTTGCTGAAATTTCTTTTAGCGATAAGACAAAGGAGCCCACATCAATAACTACCAATCCCGTCAACCAGGTAGGCACTGGTTCGATAATTTATCAATACAAGGACAACACAAAATACACCCAGTCAGCTCTTGATACCAGGGTTGATATGGATATAACTGGGGTAACAAACAGGGTCAGGGTGGAGCAGACATTCACCAACCCATCGAACGAATGGGTCGAGGGGGTGTATGTCTTTCCTTTGCCTGAAGATTCTGCCATAGACCACCTCACTATGTATATAGGTGGTCGCATTATAGATGGCCATATAAAGGAAAGAAAGGAAGCACAAAGGGTCTACAACAAGGCCAAAAATGAGGGCAAAAAGGCTGCAATAATTGAACAGCAAAGGCCAAACATTTTTACCACCAGCGTTGCCAATATTGCCCCAGGAGAGAGCATAAAGATAGCCCTTGAATACCAGCAAGCAGTACTAATAAAGGATGAATCTTTTTCGATAAGGTTCCCGATGACTGTAGGTGATAGGTACATACCAGGAGTACCAATATCGACACCATATGACTCTTTAGGGTTGGCTCCAAACACACACATAGTTAAGGACGCATCTAAGATAACACCGCCAACAAACGAATATGTAAACAGGCCAGTCTCGATTAACATTAATCTTAAGGCTGGATTCAGCACTGACTCAATCGAGTCTTCATACCACGGCATACAGATTGACGAGCTTAATGAGCTAACTAAGCGCATAAAACTAAGCAACGACACTACTCAGGCAGATCGCGACTTTGTGCTTAGCTGGAGGGCCAACAAGGGTATGCAACCAGAGGTGGCCATATTTACTCAACACAAGGGAGAAGATAGCTATCTTATGATGATGGTTACTCCTCCAAAATTTGAAGTATTCAAAAATAGTAATACCGCTCGTGAAGTTGTATTCATAATCGATTCATCAGGCTCGATGGGTGGGGGCTCAATGATTCAAGCGAAGAGGGCCCTGCATAAGGCAATCCAAAGATTAAAGCCTACTGACAGGTTTAATATTATTGATTTTGATTCTCATTTTGACCCTTTATTCTATAACCCCATGCCGGCAATAGCTATGAATATTAGGCATGGAGCTAGGTTTGTTGATAATCTAGATGCGGATGGAGGAACCAGAGCGCTTGGAGCTATCAAGTATGCACTAGAGTCACGAGATATTAGTTCTAGTGACTACCTACGTCAGATCATATTTATCACTGACGGGCAGGTAGGTAACGAGCAGGACCTGTTCAGAATAGTCCGTGAAAATATGCATGACGACCGTATTTTTACGATCGGTATCGGTTCTTCCCCTAACACATACCTGATGACCAAGATGGCCGACCTAGGCAGGGGCACATTTACCTATATAGGAAGCAACTCTGAGGTCGAGGACAAAATGTTAAAGCTGTTTGACAGATTAGAGTCTCCAGCACTAACAAACATTGATATACAGTTTCCAGAGGGCGTGGAAGCAGAACAGGCCTTGGGATCTCTCGGAGACCTTTATGCAGGTGAAACTATTAGTGCAGTTTTCAGATTGAATGTTATGCCTAGTTCGTTAGAGGTTAGCGGCAATTCAGTTGACGGTGTCTATACAAAAAACATAGTCATCGGTATAAACAATAACACTAAGGGAATAGACGTTCTATGGGGTAGGCGTAAGATTGAACAGATGATGGACAGATACCACTCCAGCACGGTCCTGGTTGATCGCGACCAGACTCAGCTAGAGGTTACAAATTTGGCAATTAACTATCATTTGGTTTCTAAGTTCACATCACTAGTTGCGGTAGACGTTACACCTTCCCGCTCACAGGAGCAGCCACTAATAACGAAGGCTGTCAGCAAAAAAAATAAAAATAGTCTTGTAAAGGATTCAAGATTAAAAAAGATGGAGTTAGCAGAAGAGGCCAGGTTGGCAGTAGCGGTCAACAAAGTTAAAATGTCAATCAGCGCACCAAAGACCGCAACAAATTCAACGTTTTGGTTGATATTAGGACTACTAACAATGCTAATAGCTTATGTAAATAGGTTTAGATCTAGGGGTGCGTAAAGCATTATTTTTGGGCATCATTGGGATAGGTATGTTTGCCTATGGTGCCTACATCCCAGCCAAAGCAGAATTAGCCCAATACCTTATACGTAGTGCGTGGGATGACTCCATATCAACAGGCAAAGAAATTAAGCCCTGGGGTTGGGCTGATATGCATCCGGTTATGCGTATAAAGTCGAAAAAACATAACCAAGACTTAATAGTATTGTCTGGAGACACTGGCAATGTTTTGGCGTTCGGTCCAGGATTTAATGTGAACTCCTTTTATCCGGGTCAGGGTGGTACAGCTATGTTATCTGCGCACCGAGATACCCACTTCAGGTTCTTACAAAGAGTAGAGCTAGGTGAAAAGTTTATAGTCAACAGTAATACTGAAAATAATGAAATGATATACGAGGTGACCGATATAAAGGTTATTGATTCTGACATACAGGGGGTTATCATTAATCATGACCAAGAAGAAATAAAACTTGTTACCTGTTACCCATTCAATGCCCCGTTAGCGGGCGGGCCGTTACGCTATGTCGTTACTGCATCTTTAACTTTTTAATATCGTGTTAGTCTTACTAACTCTCGTTCAAATGTTTGTTGACAATACATCAAATGCGTATGAGGAGTGGTGATGCAGAATAGGCTTCTCAAATGATAGGTCGATTATAAAAGTGAAATTAGATAAGTATTGCTCTTTCCCTCCTTCATTAAATGTGAAGGTATACATGCCGGACAATATGTATGTATCGTTGCCTAATTTTTGATTTTTGATTGAGTCATGCTCAATATCAACTACCGCATCGTGATTATTTAAGCATTCATTCATGTACGCCTTTATATCGTGATTGTTAAATAGAGTGTCCACAGCAAATGTTGGTATCAGGGCGCTATTTGAGTGGTACAAATCTGCAAGATTGTCCACATCAGCTTTATTAAAATAATCTATCCAGAGTGTGAGTATATCTTCCGGCTTATTCACTTTCATAGACTAAATTATATTACATGTTTGGAGATAGTTTTCTCTTTATTTAATAGGCCACCTATTAGCACTGCGAGAAGACCGAAACCATAAACAGGTAGTAGTGGTTCCTGGAAAAATATAATCAAATACAGCGCTGAAAGGACTGGAGTTAGAAATACCAATGGTGCAACAAAAGATGCTTCAGCCTCTTTAAGGGCCTTTATCCAAAATATATATGAGAAACCGTTTACGAATAGACCGTTCACCAAAACAGGAACAATGGAGTCATTTGTTGGCAATGAAAATTCTGAAAGCAACAACATTGAAACAAGAGACGCGATGCTCGCTGTCATAAAGAATATCGTTATCATTGTGTAGGGCTCGAGCTTTACCTTCTTGCTTAGAACTGAAAAGAGTCCGAAAGCTAGTGCAGCAGCTAGGACCAGTAAATCTACAAAATAATTATCTAGGTGGATTTCGGCAAAGTTGCCTTTAGTTAAGACCAGCGCTACGCCAACAAAACCAAGCAAAACTGCCAGTCCACGTCGTGGGGTAAGTTTTTCATTAAGAATAAAGACCGAAAGAAGAACGATAAAAATAGGCCAGCTATATTGCAGAACCAAGACCTCTAGTCCTTGTGCATTTGCGTACCCAAAGTAGAGCAAGATGTAATAAAGGTAGGTTCCCAAGAAACCAAGAACGATTGCACTTATCCAGTCACCAGGCTTGTAGGACAGAAACTCTTTACTCTTTTTGACAGTAACAGTTGCAACAAGGAACGCGATAAACGAAACCAAGCTAGACCAAAAAAGAAACTGATGATTATCTAGGCTTACCTGGCCCAACTTTGAAACTACCGGAATGAGCCCCCATAGGGAGACACAGATTAGCGTGTAAATGATTGCTTTTGTTTTACTTTCCATATACTGATTTCAAAAAAAAGCATAAACATTAACCGGCACAATGGTGCCGGTTAATGGTGTTAAATAATTTAATATTTTTCTAAGTATATGTTACCTAGACTTCCATAAGAATAATATTCCTAAGATTACGTCAGGGCCAATATTTTGAGCGGCCACTGCAAATCCATCAATTGGAAACGTACCGTTCATGTGTTGATATATAGCTATCGCCACAAAAGCAACATGTATAACGGCCGAGAACATTCCTACTGCCTTGATGTTGTTACCAACCCAGTCAGGCGCCTTCCAACTGAAATAGGCTATCGATAAGGCCATTATTGACATAGTCTGCATAATTGTTGGCATCATCGGGTTTTCAGTGACACTGACACCGAAGCTTTCCATCATCGTCGAGGCTGCAAAGAGCATCCCAACACCAAAAAATGCCATAACTACTGCTTGTATTCTAAATAGTAAAGTCAAAGTCATATTATTTCTCCAGTTATTCAAAAAGTTGTCCCATTTATTACTCCAATTAGTTGCCTTTATGTTCCAACAAAACAACTAAATTTTAGTATACATAAATATCAATCAAATTGAGCTACACTTTAAATGTAAATAATGAACCAACAAATTAAAATACAGACTACAATAAGTTTAGATAAATATTAATACAAAGTATAAATATGCCATCAATGCTAGTTATTTATAATCCCAATGCTGGGCATGGTAGGGCGAGAAAGCACTGGCCAAATCTAAAGAAAAGTCTAACCGATGCCGGCATTGAGTTTGATGTAGCAACAACCTCAGCCCCCTTGGATGCAACCAGACTGGCAGAAAAAGCTGCAAGTAAATATGACAGAGTTATTGCTGTTGGTGGGGACGGTACAGTCCATGAAGTAGTCAACGGCCTTATGAGAGCCTCAAATGAGGGAGAAACTATCGCCCTAGGTGTGGTGCCTCTTGGTAATGGGGATGACTTTGCAAAAGTAATACCACCGGAGACTGCTATAGGCGATAAGGTGTTCGATTGGAGTGTGGCGGTCGATAAAATTGTTAATGGTGAAACAAAGCTTTTTGATGTTGGACGTATGACAGGCGACAAAACATTAACAGGACAAGACAACAATCCACAATACTTCATGAACGGTATGGATATAGGTTTCGGGGCACAGGCCACGCTAAACTTTAACAAGTTGCCTAGATTTATAAGCGGCACGGCTGCCTACCTTGTTGCAATTCTGAAGACTATGATTGATTACCATATACCAAATGTAAGCATCAAGATTGATGACAAGCCGACCATTGAACAGTCAACAACCATGACAGCTATTACCAACGGTAGATGTTTTGGTAGTGGGTTCTGGGTTTGCCCACAGGCACAGGTAGATGATGGCTTGCTCGATGTGATGTCGACAGGTAGCGTTGGTCGACTAGAAATATTGCGTTTGATTCCAAAAATTATGAAGGGCACACATATCAATGAGCCCATCCTGAGTATTCACAGGGCCCGCAAGGTGGTTATAAAATCAGAACAGTTTTTTGTGGTAGAGGCTGACGGTGAGATTCCTTACTCTATGACCAAGAATCTTGAAGTTCAGGTGCTAGATAAGAGACTGCGAGTCATTGTTTAAAAGCATAAAAGCTACAATTATCTGTTACTTTCCTTTCCATTTTGGGGCTCTATTTTCAGAAAAAGCTAGTGGCCCCTCATTTGCATCTTCAGATTCCAGCATTCTGTTATATTCGTCTATCTTGCCGGAGCGCATATAGGCATACGCAGACTCTAAATCCATGCCCTCAGTTTGTTGTATAACTGACTTAATAGCTGACAATGCTAGTGGGGCAGATTGTGCTATCTGATGTGCCCACTCTATGGCCTGTTTTTTTAAATTTTTTACTGAACAGGTTCTGTTTACCAGGCCATATTTTTTTGCCTCATCAACACCCATCCTGCGACCGGTCATTAGGAGGTCCATTGCTACAGATCTAGGTAAACGTCGAGGCAGCCTAAGAACCCCGCCACTATCAGGAATAAATCCTAGTGTAGCCTCAGGTACAAAGAACTGTGCATCATCACAAGCAATAATTAAATCAGCCGCCAGTGCTAACTCAAAACCACCACCAACCGCTAATCCGTTCACTGCAGCAATGACTGGTTTGTTTAAGTCCCAAAGCTCGGTAAGACCTGCAAACCCTCCTGGACCAAAATCTGCATTCACTGCCTCTCCATCTACTGCAGCTTTTAGGTCCCAACCGGCACAAAAGAAGCGCTCACCGGAACCAATTATTATTGCTACACGTAGTCCTGGGTTATCTCTAAAAGCAATAAAGGCGTGCCCAAGGGCGTGGCTAGTTTCAGCATCTATAGCGTTAGCTTTAGGGCGATCGAGAGTTATCACCAATACATCATCAATAATTTCAGTGGATACAGATTTGTTCATATAACTTCCTTTAATTTTTATTAAGTTTTTTCATCATTAAGTTTAATTAAAATGTCGACCGCGGTGGCACCTTTGCCTTGTGGAAAAACTAACAATGGGTTTACATCTAGCTCGATAACCTGGTTATCTTTTACGAATTTAGCAACAACCATTACGGCATCTACTATAGCATCAATGTCGCCACTAGGTTTACCCCTATAGCCGCCAAGTATTGGCGATATCTGTAGTTCGGATAGGGCTCTAAGTATGTCTTGCCTGGTAATAGGAAACAGTAGAGCAGCGCTATCATTCATAAGCTCTACCAACACACCCCCGCTACCTATAACCAAGTAACTGCCAAACAGTGGGTCAAAGTTTGCACCAATAATTAGTTCTGCTATAGCACCATCAAGCATGCTTTCAACTAGCAGTTCTGGCTCTATGAACAACAAATCGTTTACAGCTGAGGTGAGCATCTCGGCATTATTAATGTTCAATCTGACACCACCCATATCACTCTTGTGAACTGAAGATGAACCTGAAACCTTAACGGTGACTGGGTATTTTATTTTTTTTGCAAATGCAAGAGCGCCATCGATACTGTTAACAAGGCCACCATCAGGTACATCAAGTCCATACCCAGACAGTAACTTTTTAGCCTCGAACTCATTAATTATTGTTTCACTATTGTTGTCGTATCGAATAACCTTTATTGGTTCAATTGTTGCCAACGAGATGGCATCTATTGCCTTAGAGAATCTGTAGGCATGGTGTAAAGACTTTAGGCAAGTATCAAGACCAATCATTGGAACTATGCCTTTGCTCTTACATTCACTGATGATGCGCTTAGGCATACAGTCAGACATAGAGGCCAGTACGATAGCTTTTTTACCTGTTGAGGTTGAAGCATCACACAGAGCGTTTAAGGTGAGGTCCCATTCATGGTGCTTGGATTCGTCTCCTTTGGGCCAGTCTAAAAGCAGCATGGTTGCGCTAAAATCAGCACTCATCATTGCCTCAAAGCAGGCAGCAGTTCTATCTCTGTCACCCCAAATAAAGGTATGGTAATCTAACGGATTGTCAACCTTGACGTAATCATTTAGTGTTGCCTTGATAGAGTCTTTATGTTCCCCATCAAGGCTAGGAAAAACAACGTCTAGCCCATCAATCAGGTCAGCCATCATCCCAGCCTCTCCCCCAGAACAACTCATAGAGGCCAGCCTGTTGTTTTTAATGGGTCCCAATATACTAAGCAACTTCAAGGCTTCCAAGAACTCCGGTACGGTGTCGACTCTGGCTATACCTAGGCGCTTAAACAGAACGTCAAACAGCTGGTCTGATCCGGTCAATGAGCTAGTATGACTGAGAGCTATCTTGGAAGATGTTTCCGTTCTTCCGCTCTTTATGGTAACAATGGGGACCCTCTTTTTTAGTGCCCTCATGGCAACAGCATCGAAAGCTTCTATATCTTGAATTCCCTCTATATGTAGCCCTATAGCACAGACTCTTTCATCGTCTAGTACCGCATTCATAATATCAGAGATACTGGTTATGGCCTGGTTACCAATCGTAAACATGAGGGCAATATCTAGTCCGATATCCTGCATGGTCATGTTTAGACCTATATTGCCGCTCTGAGTAATAATAGCTACACCACTATCAACAACATCACATCCATGAGTGTCTGGCCATAGTGCCAACTTGTCCAAGTTATTGATCAGTCCATAACAGTTAGGACCAATAATCGGCATGCTCGCGGCAGCATCTTTCAGTCTTTTGTTTCTGCTGTGGCCGTCATCACCAACCTCATCGAATCCTGATGCATACACGACCGCTCCTCCGCAACCTATATCACTAAGATCCCTAACGACATCAATTGTTGACTCCGCGTTGACTGCAATGAATGCAGCATCTGGTGGGTAGGGCAGCTCTTTTATACTTTTGATGCAGTCTATACCCTCGACACTTTTCCTGTTTGGGTGTACGCACAATATTTCACCATCATAGCCCATCTTCAGGGTCTCTCTTATGGCAAAGTTGGCGCCCTTGTTGCCAACAACGACTATAGATCGTGGAGATATAAGTCGACTTAAATTAGAGCCAGCCATAAGGATATTTTATTCGTGAGGCCTTAGTAGGGATCTGGAGATAATGTGCCTCTGTATTTCACTTGTTCCGTCCCAAATACGTTCAACACGGTGGTCCCTCCATATACGCTCCAGTGGCATATCACTCATTAATCCCATACCCCCAAGTATCTGTATCGCTTCATCAGAAACCATAGCCAGCATCTCTGTAGCTTTCAGTTTTGCCATCGCTGCATCAGTATTGGTCATTTCACCTTTTGAGTCTTTCCATGCAGCCCTAAAGGTAAGCAGATCAGCGGCCTGTAGCTCCATTGACATGTCTGCGAGCTTGAAAGAGACTCCCTGAAATTTTCCAATAGTTTGTCCGAACTGGACACGGGTAGCTGCCCACTCAGTTGCAATTTCTAGGGCCCTCTCTGCTCTACCTAAGCACATAGCTGCTACCGACAAGCGTGTAGCTCCTAGCCACTCATTGGCAACATCAAACCCCTTGTCGACCTGCCCCAATACTTGGGACTCATGTACACGGCAATTATCAAAATTAAGAACACAGTTATGGTAACCACGGTGTGATACGCTGTTATATCCAGGTTCAACAGAAAACCCTTCTGTACCCTTGTCGATCAAGAAGCTAGTGATTTTGTTTTTTGTTCCTTTGTCGGTCTGCTCAGATCCAGAAGATGCAAACAAAATAACGTAGTCGGCAATGTCGGCGTGACTGATGAAGTGTTTGGTGCCGTTAATTATAAAGTGATCTCCATCTCGCAATGCACGGCACTGCATAGAGCGCAGATCTGAACCGGCGTTGGGCTCGGTCATTGCTAGGCACTCCACCTTCCCCCCAGTTATTGTTGGTAGTAGGTAGTTGTCTATCTGTTCGCCCTGGCAGGCTAAAAGAATGTTGCTCGGTCGGGCAACTATATATTGAAGACCAAAGCTAGCCCTCCCCAACTCTTTTTCCATCATGCAGAGCGTCAGAGAGTCTAGCCCACCTCCCCCATATTTCTCAGGCATGTTGGCCGCGTAGAGGCCAAGGTTAATAGATTTTTGCTTAATGTCATCAATCAGACTGGAACTGATGTGGTTACTTTTTTCTACCTCGTCTTCGTACGGGTATAGCTCTTGTTCAACAAATTTCTTAACCGTATCAATGATTAACTGTTGCTCGTTTGAAATTTCAAAGTCCATACTGTTGTCCTGTTATTTTGTTGGTACGCGCATAACCCTGCCTTGCTCTTTTGGGGCCGTGAGTTTCTGATGTTGTTGCCATATCTTTTCAAGTACCTCTAAAACAGAGCTCTCAATATCGCAAGCCCTTGATTTTTGGGTGTCGACATGCAGAAGCATCTGTTCAGTTGTTGCCAGTAAGTCTCCACTCTTAGAGTTAAACATTTTATGAAAAAAATGCAACCTCTTGTTGTCTAGACCAATTATTTGAGTAGTGAATCTCAATGGGTCACCCTTTGATGCCTCTAGATAATAATTAATATGAGTTTCAACGGTAAAGAAAGATTTACCTGCTAAACGGTAATCCTCATTAATCCCAATATATCTAAATAGCGCATCAGAGGCATCACCAAATGCGTAAAGATAGAAAGACTCGCTCATATGACCATTGTAGTCAATCCAGTCCGAGTGCACTTCGGCCTGATAAAGAGACAACGGTTCATTGAGACTATCGCTCAAAGAATATTTTTTATAATCGCGACTAAGATAGATGTCGTTATCCATAAGCAAACCTCAATATTTTTTTGAATAATACACCCAAACAAGCACTCTATTTATTGAAAATATAAGCTATCTAGAAAAAATATTGCTATATATGCATTTTGTGGCATAAAAAAAGGCATCCGTAGATGCCCTTTATTGAAGATAATGAATGCTACTAGAGCATTATTAATAATCTTTATTTATTATCGAATGTCTCAAGAACTAGGTACTTGTCAGAACCGTAGTATGCCAATAATCCGAATGCAATGACCGACACCATTATCAGTAGGGTGGCTATTTGCTGTGTTGCTTGTGCTTGTGTTATGTATTCCATTTCAATTACTCCGTTTTGTTTAATTAATGTGAGCATTGTAGGGTAGCATCCTTAAGGCAACCTTAAAGCAGTGAAATATATTTATGAAAAAGTGTGAACTATTTGGTTAGCGTGTTGAAGCTATCTTGTGCGAACTTTGGAGCTGTCTAGTTGTGATAATTTATTTATACCCATCAACATCATGTTGCGTTTTAGTTCGTCTTCAAATTTAGCCAGAACAGCCTCAACCCCTCTCTGGCCCCCTGCAGCTAGACCATACAAATATGGCCTACCAATTGAGCATGCATTTGCTCCCATAGCTAGAGCCTTGAGTATGTGGGTGCCTCTCCTGATTCCGCCATCACATATTATCTCTATTTTTCCTCCAACAGCATCGACTATATCACCCAAAATATCGATTGGTGCGGGGCTAGAGTCCAACTGCCTACCACCATGGTTGCTAATCATAATGGCGCTAGCACCAATATCAACACAACGCTTAGCGTCATCAACCGACATCACACCCTTGATAGCGAACGGTCCGCCCCATGCCTGGACAGCTTTTTCTGCATCCTCCCAGCACAGGCTGGTATCAAATTGTGAATTTACATAATCAACAAGTGGTATTGATTCTTTACTTCCTTTGTCGGTTTTTCCTTCTAAATTTGCGAGCTTAAATGCTTCATGTGTGAAGTAATTGTAGACCCAGCGAGGGCGCATGGCAAAGCTCAATAAACTTGATGGCGTAAACTTAGGGGGCATGGTCATTCCTGTGCGCAAGTCTCGCTCTCTGTTACCTGCCACTATGGTGTCTATAGTCAAACACAATGAACTAAATTTTGCCTTTTTACAGCGCTCAATCAGCTCGTATGTCAGTTCACGATCCTTATGAATATATATTTGAAACATTTTTGGGGTACTGGTTAATGACCCAATCTCTTCAATACTGACTGATGACAAGGTCGACAGACTGTAGTACTGCCCGAACTTTTCTGCTGCTCGTGATGTTGCCCTCTCTCCGTCATGGTGAAACAGTCTACTCATTCCTGTAGGTGCAAGGAACAGGGGAGAGCTAACCTTTTGACCTAGCACGTTGGTAGAGAGGTCGATATTCGCCACGTTGGCTAATCCATTCGGTATCAAGTCAAATGAATCAAAGGCATCGGTATTGCGAGACAGAGTGTTCTCGTCATCTGCACCACCATCAATGTAATGAAATAATGGCGAAGGAATCCTTCTTTTGGCCATTTTGCGAAAATCGTTTATATTGTGGCAGTGCTCTAGATTCATAATGATTGTTGATTAACTTTCGTGTATCAATATTACCTTATAAATCTGTCTACAGAAAAGGAATATTAGTTACAGTTGCACTTCTATAGCCCCACGGAGTTTCAACTTGTATCACCGTTCCGAGATCTCCAAGAGAGCTCTTGAGTGTGGCGAAAGCTATATTTGATTTTATCCTTGGAGAGTAAGCTGCACTGGTCACCTTGCCGCACAATGTGTCATCAGTAAATGCATTCCATGTGCTTTCACATCCCCCACTGAATGGCTTTCCGTCAATAATAAGTCCTACAACTTTGTTCTTTATTCCACTAGATTCAATTCTTTTAAGGGCCTTCCTACTTAAATAATCAGCACTTTTGTCTATATTGCAGAACTTAGTTAACGGTAACTCTAGTGGGTTATTGGTTAGGTCCATGTCATTCCCCCAAGAAAACAAGCCAGACTCGATACGCTCAATGTTGTTTGGTGTGGCAGGCTTAATATCATACTTCTTACCAGCACCCATAACCATATCCCACAAATCATCTCCCCTCGTTCTGTCCAATAAGTATAGCTCAAATCCACCCTGCTTACTCCAGCCAGAGCGCTGAACAATTAAGGGTATACCGTTTAATTCAGTTTGACGAAAAAAGAAATACTTCAGATCGCTAACCCAGTCACCAAAAAGGTCATTCATTAGCGGGAGATTGTTGGGCCCTTGTATTGCGAGTGGGGATGCGTCAGGTTCATGAATTTTGACGTCCCATCCAAGACCGCTGGCCAAACCTCTGGTCCAGAGCAGTACATCACTGTCAGCTATAGACAGCCAAAAACGTTGCTCCTCAAGTCTCAAAATTATCGGGTCATTGACTATGCTGCCATTCTCATCACTAATCAGTGCATACTTGCCCTGACCAATTTGTATACTACTAAGGTCTCTGCATGTAATATACTCAACAAACTTGTAGGCATCATTGCCGCTTATTTCGACTTGCCTTTCGGCACCCACATCCCACAAAGTGACATTATTAACTAGGTTCCAGTAGTCAACCTCAGGGCTATCGTACGCTGTCGGCATTAGCATATGGTTGTATACAGTAAAAGAGCTTGCTCCATAGCGAAGCGTTGAATTGTAGTAAGGAGATTTACGCAAACGTCCAGATACGGTTAGTTCAATTTTATGACTCATGATAGGTCTTTAGAGGTTAAATAAAATGCGGATTATAACATTTGGTAGGCAAAAAAAACAGATTATGTAATGGGCTTAAATACATCAAAAAATGTATAATAAATGCCTTATTATTAGTTCACGTTCTATTATTTACGGGGGTATTTAAATGGGTAAATCTTCTTTCCTTGGGCCAGAAACAATAGCTCTCCATAGCGGATACTCTCCTGACCCACTATACGGCTCTAGGGCCACACCAATCTATCAAACCACCTCCTACGTGTTCGACACTGTTGATGAGGGGGCATCCTTGTTTAATATTGAAAAGGGTGGCCACATATATAGCCGTATTACTAACCCAACCGTTGCAATACTTGAGCAAAGGATTGCCGCCCTAGAGGGCGGCTCTGGTGCGGTATGCACCTCTTCAGGTATGAGCGCACTTTATGTTGCATTCATAACACTGTGCTCTTCGGGTGACCATATCGTCAGTGCGACCCAGATTTATGGATCCACTGCGACACTTCTTAGACACACACTGAAGAGGCTCGGTATCGAGTGTACATTCGTTTCAATTAATGATAAAGAGGCACTCCAAGCTGCAATACAAAAAAATACAAAGCTAGTCTTTTGTGAGTCAATTGGTAACCCGGGCCTTGAGGTTTCTGATCTGCCGGCTATCTCCAAGATTGCTCATAACAATGGAATCCCTGTCGTGGTTGATGCAACCTTCGCAACACCATCACTATGCAAACCTATAGATCACGGTGTAGATATCGTTGTTCACTCGGTCACCAAGTGGATGGGTGGTCACGGTGTAGCGATAGGAGGGGTAATAGTTGATGGCGGTTCGTTTGATTGGGGTAAGCATGATAATCACCCAACAATGACCGAGCCCTATGACCCATTTCACGGTATCAGCTTTTGGGAGGAGTACGGACCTTCTGCCTTTGTGATGAGGATTAGGGCTGAGTCTATGCGCGATTTAGGGCCATCAATGAGTCCACACACTGCGTTCTTGTTGTTGCAGGGAATAGAGACACTAAGCCTAAGAATGCAAAGGCATGTCGAGAACGCTAAAAAATTAACCGAATGGCTTATGGGACAGGAATTGGTGACCTGGGTTAACCACCCTGACTTGCCAGAAAACTCTACACACAGCATTGCTGAAAAGTTGTTCCCAAAGGGAGCAGGATCGATGCTGTGTTTTGGTGTTGAGGGCGGAAGAGAGGGGGGCAGTGCTTTCTTGGATGCACTGGTGCTTTGCTCTAACTTGGCAAATGTTGGAGACTCAAGGACTCTCGTTCTACACCCTGCAAGTACAACCCACTCAAGGCTCGATGATGAGGCAATGAAATCTGCAGGTATCAGTCCAGATCTTATCCGTGTTTCTGCAGGTATCGAGTCTATAGAAGACATCATTCAAGACTTTAAGGTCGGCCTTAAAGCGGTAAATAGGTTGGTTGGATGATCATCAACGTCAATAAACATAAAACCTTTGTCGCGACAGGAGGGCAACAGTTTGACCCTGAAAAGCCGACAGTAGTCTTTGTGCCTGGTAGCGGGCTCGATCATAGGTGCTGGGCATTGCAGTCTAGGTGGTTCGCGTTCCATGGCTACTCAGTGTTTGCTCCTGACTTTCCTGGACACAGCCTGTCGGAGGGTGAACCACTATTGAGTGTCGAGGAGATGGGTGCTTGGCTTGTTGATGCACTTGACGTAGCGAGAGTTGATTCCATTCATTTGGTTGGGCACTCGATGGGCTTCTTAATAGCTCTTGAGTCAGCTCCCTTACTTAAGGGTCGTTTAAAAACTCTAACCGCTGTCGCCAGTGCTACCTCAATACCTGTAAATGAATATTTGATAACTACCGCAGAGTCTTCTGCATCCTCGGCCGCTGATTTGATGCTCAAGTGGGGATTTGGTTCTCATGCTCAGCTAGGGATAAGCGCCGTACCAGGGATGCAACCAATAGCAATAGGTAGACAAATAATGTCAGACAACCCCTTAGCTGTTGATCTAAAGGCGTGCCACAAATATACCTCCGGCAAGTCAAGGGCACAAAGTATTGAGTGCCCAACAAACGTCATCCTGGCAGATGAAGATAAGATGACACCTTCAAAGTTTGGGATGGAGCTAGCCTCAATCCTTAATGCTAGCGTATCGAGGGTAAAAAGTAGCGGACACATGCTGCCCATGGAGTCTCCAAAAAGGACTCTAGACTCGATTAAATCTTTTATCACTAATAATACTAATTAACAACAACCGAACATAAAATGGAACAGAGAATTACGAAGGTCGGTGTGATCGGCGCTGGGACGATGGGTGCAGGTATAGCCGGGCAAGTCGCTAATGCAGGTATACAGGTAGTACTTTTGGATTTGCCTTGGGAAGGTGAGGACGTTAATTATCTAGCTAGTAATGGACTAGAAAGACTCAAAAATGATGAGATGCCTGGACTAGTAAGTCCTGAGGCAGAGTCACTCATATTTATAGGAAACACTAGGGACGACTTCGATAAGCTGTCTGATTGTGACTGGGTAGCGGAGGCCATCGTTGAGAGGCTTAACATAAAACAGCAACTGTACAGAAAATTAATTGAGTGCTGTAGTGCCGACACAATTATAACCTCGAACACTTCAACAATTCCGATTAGCTTGCTCACACAAGGTATGCCAGATTCCTTCTGTAAGAGGTTCGCTATAACCCACTTCTTTAATCCTGTCAGGTATATGCGCCTACTGGAATTGGTTAGGGGTGAACAAACTACCGAACAGGTAATAGATGTTCTCAACAATTTCAGTGAGAATCAGCTCGGAAAGGGAGTCATACTGTGTGAAGATAGGCCCGGATTTTTAGCAAACAGGGTCGGTGTATTTGCAATCCAGTGTGCCCTCAATGTTGCATTCGAGATTGGCCTGTCTCCTTGGGAAGCTGACGCCGTATTTGGTAGACCATTCGGATTCCCAAAGACTGGTGTGTTTGGGCTTTACGATCTCATAGGGTTAGACCTGATGGTTGATGTTGCACAGAGCTTGGTAAACATTCTTCCAAAAAATGACGCATTTCATCAGTACTCAAAAACAAACGAGTTTGTTGCAAATATGATTGCAAATGGACAAACAGGAAACAAGAACAATAAGGGCTTTTACCGAGGAATTGGCATCGACAGAGAGGCGATTGATTTTAATAGCGGTAAATATATATCGTTTACTAGAGTTAAGTCAGATTTATTAGATAGGACTGAAAGGGAGGGTCTAATTGTCCTTCTCCAGGGTAGTGGTAGTTATGCTGATTTTGCCTGGAGGGTTCTTTCAGAGGTTTTGTGTTACTCAGCCTCCCTTGTACCAGATGTAACCAGCAACCCTAGTGAAATCGATGATGCCATGAAGTTGGGGTACAACTGGACCAGGGGTCCTTTTGAATTGCTCGACGATATCGGTCACGATTATTTTATGAAAAGACTCATTGATGAGGGTAGAGATGTACCAGAGTTCTTACTCAATAATATTGATAGCAGTTTTTATAGAGCCAATTCAGGTGGCCTACAAGTTCTCCAAGATAGCGGCGTTTATGCTCCAAAATTACACTCAAAAGGTGTTCTTAGGTTTTCAGAGATAAGACAAACACTGGTTCCAAAAAATACTAACCAGGTTGCTAGTTGGTATGAATACGAGGGTGCCGCTGTGGTCGAGTTTCATTCTAAAGCCAACGCACTTGATGGCGGCTCTTTGGATATCCTGGTGGACGCAATTCATCAGTCCGAAAAGGACCAACTCAGAGGTGTTATAGTTCATAACGATTCTCAACACTTCTCTTGCGGAGTAAGTTTGTGGGCAGTTAGAGAATGTTTTGAAGATAATGATTACCAGAGACTTGATGATTTTTTGAAACACTTTCAAAGCACCATGTCTATTATGCGTAACAGTACCATGCCAGTAGTTTCTGCACCTGTAGGTATGTCTATAGGCGGTGGTTTTGAGGTCGTACTCCATACCGACCAGGTCATTGCCAATACAAACTCTGTCATGGGTCTGGTAGAGTCTGGAGTAGGTTTGGTTCCAGCTGGTGGTGGTTGTAAGGAGGTTCTGTATAGGTGGAATACAAAACTAAACGATCCCAAACAGGCTGCATGGAATGCATTCATGAATGTTGGACTTGGTAGGCTTGCTAAGTCACCACTAGAGGCTGAAAAACTTGCCTTCACTAAGCCAAATGACAGCTTTTATATTAACAGAGATCACCTATTAGGTAGTGCACTATCGGCACTGGATGGAGTGAAAAAAACAGCACAAATGGAGCCACTAAAGTTAACCGGAATGGCTCACTTTGAGGAAATGAAGTCTTGGCTGTTAAAAAACCTTGAGAAAGGTTTTTTAACACCACATGACCAAACAGTTGGTACAGAAATTGCTAGAATAGTCACCGGGGGTGACTGTTTAGAGGGAACCCTGGCAAACGAGCAGGATCTTTTTGATGCAGAACGAGAATCATTCTTACGTTTAGCGAGATTACCCGAAACTCAGGCCCGAATAGTGAGCATGCTTGATCAAGGTCAAACTATAAGGAACTAGCTTTATGAAAAAAAATCATGCAAACTTTGTTCCGCTTACGCCTATATCTTTTCTTCACAGGTCTGCAGATGTTTTTGGGCACAGGGTAGCTCTAATTTATGAAGACAAAACAACTACATGGTCAGAACTCAGAGATCGCTGTGTGAGTATGGCCAGTGGCCTTGCAGGTCTAGGAGTTGAAAAGGGCGATACAGTCGCAGTGCTAGCTTTTAATACTCCTGAGATGTTCGAGTCACACTTCTCTGTGCCTATGGCTGGGGCAACCATAAACACAATAAATACGAGACTTGATGCACACACCGTGGCATATATTTTGGATGACGGTAAGGCAAAAGTGTTGATTGTTGATTTGGAACTTTATGGCGTGGCAGTTGAGGCATTAGAGTTGTCTACAAACCAGCCACAGATAGTCCTTATAAATGACCCGCACGCTAAACCTCAGACACCTATAAATGTAAAAGCTATGGACTACGAAGATGTGCTCTCTAATGGCACTACCAGTTTCGAGTGCATTTATCCTGAAGATGAATGGGTACCGATCTCGCTCAACTATACATCAGGTACAACTGGAAAACCAAAAGGTGTGGTCTATCATCACCGCGGTTCTTATCTTATGAGTATGGGTACAGTTATAGGTTGGCAACTACCAAACCATCCTATCTATTTATATACAGTACCAATGTTTCATTGTAATGGCTGGGGGCATGCATGGACGATGGCTGCAGTAACTGGCACTGTTGTATGTTTGCGAGCCTTTGTACCAGAAAAGGTATTCGATTTAATCGAGGAGCACGGAGTCACACACTTCGGGGGTGCGCCAATTATGCTCAATATGCTGTCAAATGCGCCAGACGAAATAAAGAAAACTTATAGTCGCACTGTCAATGTGATGACTGCTGGAGCACCTCCTCCAGCAAAGGTGCTAGAAAATATGATGGCTTTGGGCTTTGAAATCATGCACGTTTATGGACTAACTGAAACTTACGGGCATATTCTGCACGCCGCACCTCAAGCAGAATGGTCATCCCTGACAAGTGACGATCAAGCTAAACTAAGGTCTAGGCAAGGGGTGCGATTTCCAATCACTGAGGATGTCAGTGTGATAAATCAGGACACAGGAGAGATAGTGCCTATGGACGGTGAAACTATTGGCGAGATTGTAATACGCGGCAACACCTGCATGATGGGGTATTTAAATGATCCAATCGCTACCGAAGAGGTATTCTCTGGTGGATGGTTCCATAGTGGAGATTTGGCAGTAGTTCATAACGATGGCTACATTCAAATCAAAGACCGATTAAAGGACATAATTATCTCTGGAGGAGAGAACATCTCGTCAATAGAGATTGAAAATGTGTTGTATATGCATCCAGATGTTGGGGAGGCTGCTGTGGTCGCTATGCCCGATGATCTTTGGGGAGAGGTGCCATGCGCATTCGTTGAACTTATGCATGACTCTGACACTACAGAAGAACAATTGATTCAATTTTGTAAAGAAAATATGGCCAAATTTAAGCGACCAAAGAAGGTTGTGTTTGGGCCACTACCAAAAACAGCGACCGGCAAGATTCAAAAGCACGAGCTAAGAAAAAA
>Ga0206681_10000515_pt1 | contig 20597 bp, 21 predicted proteins | sample M150012015metaG_FD_161048 | JGI IMG/M metagenome (GOLD analysis project Ga0206681, IMG submission 161048) | Ammonia-oxidizing marine archaeal communities from Monterey Bay, California, United States - M1 500m 12015 | ecosystem: Environmental > Aquatic > Marine > Intertidal zone | place: USA... | reverse complement strand
CTGCTTGGTTAACTATTTAAGGACGCTTAGTGGGTGGATTGAACTTCGTAAAGCGCCTTGTGAGCTCTTTGCAGGGCTTGCTTAGAATTCGCCTAATATACATCCGATTTTGGTCTTGTTGAGCACAAGGTTTGTTTAGGTTGTCGTTGTAAATGTTCAGCTACAGTTGTTCGCAGAGCTTTTGTCCGCTGGTAGAGCAAACACGGTCTGTTTTCAAATTCACCCGTCAGCACCTGTTGCCAGAGAAATTTTGATCTACTGCATTGAACGTTGCGAGGGATGATCATGTAGGGATTGATCAAGGCCCTGGCCCATGAGATCGATAAAATTGTCTCTGTAGAAACGCGTTTGGTTTTCTGCGGAGATATTCTTAATGGCTTCTCCGAAGCGTTTCATTGGGTTTCGCCCACCTTCCACGTGGGGGAAATCCGATGAAAACAGGCACACCTCAGGCCCGGTATTGTCAATAATCCAGCCGGTTGGCTCATGGGGATAGGGCGTTACCCGAACTTGGCGCCTGACAATTTCGCTTGGCCTGGCAGATAGCCTCTTCAGGCGGTCTTCCCCTTTAGTAAATGCAGCCACACCTGCATCCATAAATCTCATCCAGCTCGGTACCCAGCTGGCGCCAAGTTCAATAGCACCAAATTTCAGGTTCTCATGCCTATCCAGAACACCATCGATAATCAGCACGGCCAGGGTTTGCCACAAAGACAGCGGGATCGTCATGTAGCTGCTTGACGTAAAATTCTCTGCGCCGCCATGGAAATCGAGTACCTGTGGTAAGCCGTTATTGTGGTAATCAAGCTTCATTTTATTTTCACCGCCAACGTGAAACAGGATGGGTACACCTGCTTCTTCGGCAATGCTCCACAGAGGTTCGAATGCGGTGTGGCTGGGACTATGCCCAGGTGGGCAGCGGGATGGAATAATCAGGGCCTTACAACCCTGTTGCAACGCCTCAGTGGCAATGCGCGGCGCTTCCTCGAAATCAACAAGAGGAACGTAAGCCGTGGCCAGTAGTCGCTTATCAACACTGCAGAAATCGATCATCATACGGTTGTGGGCTCGTGCAGCTTCACAGGCCAGTTTATTGGTCTTTCCTGTTTCCAGACCATAGTTATCCAGCGCATCGGAGGTAAACATTAATTGACTGGTAAAACCAAGATAATCCATTGTTTTGGGGCGGTCTTCCTTTCGGAAAGCACCCAGTGCGGTGTGGCCACGTCGCAGCATGATTTCGCGTTGCGCACCAGCACGATACTCAGGATCTTCCTGCAATGCTTTCATCTCATCAATCCAGCCCTGCTCACGGGTTCTGAGGTGGGGCCTGAACTCCTCTTGATATTTGCTTGAAATGAACTCAAATATTTTGTCTGGCAATTCCATTACATGAGCGTCAGCATCGTGAATGGTTCGATTATCGATATAAGCCATGTTGCGCCTCCTCTGATAGCACTTTCGCTGCCCGTTCTAGTCGATACCCCACACCCGGCTTATTAAAGTGATAACTTTACCGGCTGATGCCAGTTGTAGTCTGTCGTGCTAGCTATTGCCTGAATAGTATATGCCATAAGTTGCTTATTTGTTATGAATGCAAAAATGATAAATTACCTCAGTTAACCTCTTCTTACTTCGTCTGTAACTAATTGATTAACAAAGCAGGATTACATCTGCTTCGTTGGTGCTCATTACGTCAATCAAGGTCAGTTGGGCACGGCACGGGCACGAAAAATATCCCCCTTAATGATCAGCTCGCTTTTGCTTGAGGTGGCTTAATCAGAGATTCTGCGGGAATACCCAGTTCTTCATGTAACTTCCAGATCATCTTCAGAGTGAGCGAGCGTTTGTGATTTAGTATTTCATACACACGATTACTCTTCCCAATCATCGGCTCAAGATCCTTGACTGTCAGGCCGCGGTGTTCCATCTCAAATTTTATCGCTTCGACCGGGTCCGGTAATTCCATGGGATAGTGCTTGGCTTCGTAGGCCTCAACGAGCGTAGTGAGCACATCCAGTCTTTCACCCTCGGGGGAATCGAGTTCTGCATCCATCAGTGATTCAATGTCCCGTAGAACTGCTCGATAGTCTGCTTTGGTTCTAATCGGTTTGATATCCATGGTTCGAGTCTCTTGCTAAATAGTTTGTGCATCAATTTCGTCGTAATGCTTGTGGGTGCCAATAAAACGGACATAGACCACTCTGTAGTCATAGTTGATCCACACCACCAACCGGTACTTGTTGCCTGCAATGTTGAACACTACGCGCCCGTCTTTGAGAATGCTTGCATTGCCAAAATCCTGCTTCACCTCGGTGGGGGCTGCCCAATCTGCTTTCAGCGTATGTCGGTACCAGGCCAATGTAGGATCTTTCGCATCCATGTATCGAGGATTTTCTGCCCAGAATGCTTTGAGTGTTGACAAGGCAATGACTCTCATCTGGCAATTATAGTCCCATATTGGGACTATTGTCCAGTGAGTGGGGTTAGGACGAATAACCACCCTTTTTCCACTTTAAGAAAAGTACTCCCGCCTCTACGGGTTGTCTACCCTCCATTTGGGCTGATTTAAACGTGCGTTGATCGGTGAGAAATGTGGCGATTTAGGCATCGAATCCAGACCCCGGCCGAACGCGACAGTCACCGGCGTGTCTCGATGCTCTTGAATTCAAAATAGGGTATCGACAAATTAACTTCTTGTGGCCGCATAAACCTGGCCTCTTCGTTCAAGCAACCAACCTACTCCATTGGTTGAACGCACCGATCCTGAGATCTCGATAGTGTTCAGCCCGAACCAGGCGCCTGCCCTGATCGAATAAATTGTTAACCGCTGAGGATAGCCATAGGATTCCCAGAGAGTTTTTGTCGCCCACGGGCTCTATCTTACCGTGGGAGTGCTCATAGACTAGCGTGCGCCCGCAACGAGTGCCGATTGCGAGATCGCATACAGAACCGTCCTGAAGATTTTTTCATCAAAGCAGATATTTTATTGATTCAGATCTGTTATTCCGTTTTGGAGGCTGATAGTGTTGCCGCTGGATTTCAAATGAGACAAGAAATGGACAGGAATGAAGGGCTGGGTACGATTGAGCAAACTGACGATGGATACGTCGCACGACTTGAACGTTATTTGAGTGCTGATGGCGCGACACTTTGGTCCGCGTTGACGGAACCCGCAAAGTTTGTTGACTGGCTGGCGCCGGGTGAGATCGACCTCGTGACAGGCGGAAAGGCGCAGCTAAATTTTGTCGACAGCGGTATCGTGATTGACAGTGAGGTGACCGCATGTGAGATCCCTCGACTGCTGGAATATTCCTGGAGCTCTCCGGGCGAACCGAACCGGCCGGTACGATATGAAATCAGTGACCTTGGTGAGGAACGTCGCCTGATTCTGACTTTGACCCTACCGAGTGACGAGGATGTAGCGCGTTCCTGTGCTGGTTGGGAAGCACACCTGATGATGCTGGTAGCTTCTCTTGAAGGGGTATCGATCAAATTTCCGTTTGAGCGCTTTGTTGAAACACGCGAGGCGTACAACAAGATGTTGGAGCCGTGATGTCGGGAGGGTACTGACAAGTTAACTCCCCGAAATGGGATAATTCGGTGATGAATACCTATAAGCGTCACCGATTTCCGCCAGATATCATCTCCTACGCCGTCTGGCTCTACTATCGCTTCAATCTGAGTCACCGAGATATCGAAGATCTACTGACCCAGCGGGGCATCACTGTATCCCGAGAGGCTATCCGTCTCTGGTGCATCAAATTCGGTGCCCTGTACACCAGGCGATTGAAGCGAAAGCACAGAGGCTACGGTGATACCTTCTACATCGATGAAGTCTTCGTGAAGATAAACGGCAAGCAGCATTATCTTTGGCGAGCCGTAGACCAGGATGGCGAAGTGGTTGATGTGTTTCTTCAAGCAAAGCGCGATGGAGCAACAGCGAAACGCTTCTTCAGAAGATTATTACGCAGTCATGGCGGCGAACCCAGAAAGATCGTGACAGATAAATTGCGAAGCTATGGAGTGGCTCACCGTGAACTGATTCCTGAGGCGATACACAGTACTAAGCAGTATGAGAATAATAGAGCAGAGCAATCACATGAGTCGACCAGGGTGAGAGAGCGAGGGATGCGGCGGTTCAAGTCAGTTGGTCAGGCACAACGATTTTTGGGTGCTCACTCAGCCGTCTCGAACTTGTTCAACCTGGGCAGGCATCTGGTATCCGCCAGCCACTATCGGAATCTTAGGGGCAGTGCGTTCAGCGAATGGAGCAGGGCGGTAGCGTGAGACCAGGGACCCAATTACTCAGATCTCGAGAAGTTAAGTTGTCAGTACCCTATGAAGGCAAGCGAAACGAAATACTGGATCAGCGTGCGGCGGTGAAATATCGGACACTGACCCAGAGAAAAATACACAAACTGCAATTAGCAGGTTAGACTGGAGAAGTCACCGGCAGAAAAGTGTCGCTTAGAAATAGGGTCAAATGGTTCCACAAGGTCTGACGACGTACACCTTTTTGAATCCTGTAACTCATGAAAACTGAGACCTGGTCGTCCCGGACAACGTTTCTGTTTGCCACCATCAGTTGCTCAGTGGGCCTTGGAAACCTGTGGCGATTCCCGTATGTGGCTGGAGAAAACGGCGGCGGCGCTTTTGTGCTGGTCTATCTATTTTTTGTCTTCAGTATAGGTGTCCCACTGGTGATGGCTGAGCTGGCTATCGCCCGCCGAGGCCATGCCAGCCCGGTAGCCACTACGGCTGCAATTTCTGCCGAGGAGAGCGGCCACAGTCGCTGGCAAATTATCGGCTGGATGAGTGTGTTGGCGCCACTATTGGCACTCGGCTTTTACTCGGTGGTAGGCGGTTGGTCGCTGGATTATTTGCTGCAGGCCGCCAGCGGTGCCTTTGTAGATGCCGACGCGGATCGAGCGGGAAAGCTGTTCGCCAACGTGCTGGCCTCTCCCCTCCGCATGATCGCCTCTCTCAGCATAATGGTGATATCAGTCGCCATCGTTGTTGGTAGCGGTCTCAGTAGGGGTATAGAACAGATAGCCAAATTCATGATGCCGGCTCTATTTGCGCTGCTGTTTTCCCTCGCCATCTATTCCAATATCGTCGGTGACAGTGACCGCGCCTGGGACTTTATGTTCAATACCGATTTTTCAAAACTCAGCGCCAACGGCATATTGATAGCCCTGGGCCAGTCACTGTTCTCCATCGCGGTGGGAACCGGCGCCCTGCTTGCCTATGGTGCCTATTTGTCCGACGATATATCTATTCCCCAGGCAGCCTGGGCAATAGGCCTGGCCGATACGTTTGCTGCCCTGTTGGCCGGGCTGGTCATATTCCCCATCGTTTTCGGCTCCGGCCTTGATGCCGGCGAAGGCCCAGGCCTGATCTTCGCCACCTTGCCTTTGGCATTCAGCGTCATGCCCGCAGGGCAATTCGTCGCTGCACTGTTTTTCCTGCTGGTATTCCTGGCCGCCTTCACCTCCGGGCTTGGAATGATGGAGCCCTTCGTGTCCTGGGCAGAAGAACGTAAAACCCTGAGCCGCCCCAAGGCCGCTCTACTAACCGGAGCACTGGTCTGGGTACTGGGCCTTGCCGCCGTCTTCTCATTCAATATCTGGAAAGACTTCACCCCGCTGGACATGATTGAGCAGCTCCGCGGGCTTACCGTGTTCTCGATTCTCGACTACGTGGTATCCAACTTCATGCTGCCCTTCAACGCATTACTGATCGCGCTAATGGCTGGCTGGGCGATCAATAGCGTGCGCATGCGTCAGGATATTGGCATCAAGTCGGATTTCGCCTGGCGCGCCTGGCAACTTTCTACCAGGTTGCTGGCACCCATAGCCGTGACCTGCGTTTTCCTGTTCAACGTATTGGGTTAACCAGAGCCGGCTAGCTCCAGACGACAGTGATAATCTACCCCGGCCGTTTAGACAGCAACTTTTCCAACAAACCTGGGCCGCGACCCGGTTTGGTCCATGGACAGACCTCGATACAAATCCCGCAGCCCACGGTATGGGCGAAATACGGTGCGCATTTGTCAAAGTCCACATACCATTTTTCCACACCGCGCACGGTCTGCTTGCGATCACCGATGGCATCTACCGGGCAATCTATGGTGCAGCGCCGACAGCCAACACAAAGATCGTCCACGGCAATATCCACCGGCTTATCCTCAGCCAGCGGCATATCCGTTAACACCGTAGCGATACGCATGCCCGAGCCATATTCCTTGCAGATCAAAGAGCCATGCTTGCCCAGCTGCCCCAGCCCCGCTTCAATTGCCAGCGGGATGTGTAGTAAGTCAGCACCTTCACAGTAGGCCCGTGCGCGCCAGCCCATGCTCCGAATACGTTGCGAGAGCGCAATAACAGTGCGCGTTATCTCCATATAGGCACGCATCGTTTCAGTGCCAGCCCTATTGGTAGTGACGTAAGCCATTTCCTCGTTGTCCATTGGCAACAACACCACGATGGCACGAGCATATTGAGGGTTTGTACCCTTATACAGTGCTTGCTCAGAAAGATGGGTTATACCTACCACTCCAGCGCCAAGCTCCAGCGCCAGCGCCTTTATCTCCTGCGACTTTTGTCGCGCATCGACCACCGGTTGCTGCACAGCCGCAATAGGTCCGTCGGCATTGCGCAACAGCCAGCGATTGAGCAGGTTGAGCCAGTAGACTTTGAAGGGATTGATAAGCGCGAAAAATATTTCCAACCGCGCCCACTCCAGCTTCCGGGCGCCCGAGCCGTGAAATATCTGGGTAGCGCGGCGTAGCGTGGTCTCTCCAAGTCCATTAATAGTATTACCTGACACGGGCTTGTGGCGATAAGCAAACGGCAGCTTCGGTGAAGGGAATTTTTTCTTCATAAGACTAGTCGGGAAACTGATCTTCAAGCAGCAACGGTTCGCCAGAGACTTGCGCCTTGCGATAAACACGACGCACCAAGACACCTTTACTCATCCACATTAACGCGCGTACCGCTAACCACCACAGCAACTTTACATCGCGCCACAGCGCCTGCAAACGGGTCGGGTCTTCCAGATAGAATTGTTCTTCGAAAGAAGCCATAGTCTCAGTCTAGCACGCTGCAGGTCGGGGCAGTCGGCTATGGTCTATGCTTGCATATAGGCACCAAGTGCGGCCAGCACTGCCTAATTCTCGATATCGAGACCAATGGCAATACGCAAAAACTGATCCGAGCCACCGGCTGGGCGCGGGATAATACCCTGCGATCGCAAATAGGTATCAGCAGCGGTGCTGTCTTCAAGTTTCTCGGTTAAGGCCTGTCATCAGGGTATGTAATCGACCTCGCACACACCGCCTGTGCGTTGCATGCTCTCATCCGTGTACTGCATGACTTCAATGAAGATGCCGTTCGGGTCATGACAGGTGAACATCCATAATCGATCGCCGCTAAACTTCTTCTCGCTAACTTCGATACCGCCCTCAATAGCCAACGCACGAGCCTGGTCGATATCATCTGTTTCAATTGCGAAGTGTTTAATGACACCTTCCGACTGCGGCTTGCGGTTCAATATGACCTCGACAAAGGACTCGTTTTCGAAGGCCAGGTAGAAGCCCACGAGCAGACCATCCTTGTTCTCGAAGTCGAATTGCCTCCTGAGACCAAGCTTGTGATAAAACGCCTCCGTCTTTTCGAGATCCTGCGTCTCAATACAAACATGCGCGAGCCTGGTCACACTGATTCTCGGCCGGTTGGCGCGTCCTGCCCATTACTCCACCACTGTGTTTCCGACACATCGCGAAGAAAGGCATCACGCCCGGCATCATCCTGTGCAAACACTTTTTTCAGCACTGTCTCGGCCACGGCATCGGCGGGCCAGCGTAACTGGCTGCCATCGGACGCTGCAATTCTGACCATGAGCCTGGCTACATCTGCTGGATCAAATGCACCTTGTAGCGACTCGTAAATACCACGCAGTTTGGTTTCAACCAGAATGCGGTACGGCGAATCTGCCGGATAATCGTCCGGTAGGACCTCATCGTCCCGGCTCGGAAAAATTTGAGTTGAGTACATGCCGGCCTGAATCAGGGACAAATGAATACCCCATCGATCGACTTCATGTCGCAACGCTTCAGTAGCGCCTTCGAGCGCGAACTTGCTGGCCGTATACGCCACGTCCCCCGGCAGTCCGGCGATTCCCGACAACGAACTGACCATAATGATATGACCGCTGCCCTGCTTCCTCATTTGCGGCAAGACAGCTCTTGTCAGCAGCATCGGCCCGAAGAAATTTGTCTCCATGACAAGCCTCAGCTTCGCCTCATCCAGGTCTTCAAGCGCGCCAGGACGCAGGATGCCGGCATTGTTGATGAGTACGTCGACAGACCCGAACTTCGCAACAACCTTGGCACCGAATTGTGCAAAGGACTCAGGATCGGTTACATCAAGGCCGAGAACGCTGATGTTCAGATCTTCCTTCCGCGCGGCCTCTCTTAATGATTCTGCTTTGTCCGTATTGCGCATCGTCGCGACAACTGTGTCACCGTTACGTGCAAATTCCAGGGCGGCCTCACGGCCGAAGCCGCTGTTTGAGCCCGTTATCACAACAACTGCCATCTATTTCTCCATTGGGTAAAGCATGCCGACCTGATCGCGAACACAATCCAGCGTCTGCATGATTGTTAATGTTTCCTCGAGGGGCATGACACTGGACTCTGTATCGCCGTTGCGAATCGCCTGCGCCGCTGCGATCGCCTGGTAATGGTATCCATTGCCCTCGAATGGCAATTCGAATTCTTGAACATTTTCGCCGTAGACTTGCAGATGAATCTTTGCCGGGGCGAACATAGGTGCGTGCACGTAGATACGACCACGACTGCCAAGGAGAGTAATGTCAGGAGATGCCGAGGCCTTCATCGATACGTACAAAATCGCCGTCGCGCCGCCATCATGCTGCAACAAAATCGCATCCTGATCATCAACATTGTGCTCACCAACAGTTCCGCACGCCTTTATTTGTGTGGGTGCACCGAGAACCATTGATGCAACGGAAACAGGATAAACGCCTGCGTCCAGCAATACCCCGCCACCCAGCTCCGGCCGCAGGAGGTAATAGTCGGGATCGCAGTCCGGCTGAAACGCACCGCCGGCAAGTATCAACTGCACATCACCGATGACGCCGTTCACAAGCATCTCCCGTAGTTTTACAAAGGACGGTAGAAAGCGCGTCCACATCGCCTCCATCAGGAAGACGTTTCGTTCACGAGCCAGGTCGATGACTTCTTTCGCTTCTTTCGCATTGATGCTGAACGGTTTCTCGCAAAGAACGCCCTTGCCCGCTTGCAGACACATAACACTGTCGTCACGGTGCCGCACATGCGGCGTCGCAAGATAAACCAGTTCAATCTCCGGGTCAGCCGCCAAGTCAGCGTATGTGGAATACTTCTTCGCGACATCGTGTTTTTGTGCGAATGCGATTGCGGCCGCCTGAGTCCGTGAGGCAACGGCGACGAGCTCAATATTTGCAGCGTGGGTAAGACCCTCCGCAAAGGCGTTCGCAATGTTCCCGGTACCGAGAATTCCCAGCTTGACGGGTGAGCTGCTCATAGCTACTAGTGCCCTCCGGCGAGTGAGCCGCCACCATCCACGATGAGGGTTTCTCCTGTGATGTACGAGGCCTGATCGCTTACCAGGAACCAAATCGCGTTCGCGATCTCCTCCGGTGCTGCCGCCCGGTTGAGCAATCCGCCAGCGGACGTCATTTCGTAAAGTTGCGCCTCGGTAATTCCCTGTTTGGCGAAGCGATCGATATGGTAGTCAGTGATCGTTGTTCCAGGGCATATCGCATTAACACGTATGCCCCTGGCTCCATACTCAATCGCCATGCTTCGCATCAGCCCGAGGACACCTGCTTTGCTCGCATCGTATGCCGCCATACCCGGCGCGCCACAGATAGCATTGTTAGACGATACGACAACTATGGCGCCCGCCTTGCGTCGCGACATGCCCGGCAGAACCGCGCGGCAACAATTGGCGACACCTTTTAGATTCACGCCCAGAACCTGGTTCCAGGTATCATCATCCGTATCAGTAACAGTGCCGGTGGTTTGAATGCCCGCATTCGCAATGAGGATGTCGATCTCGCCGAATTCGGTACCGAGACGCTCACACTCCGCGCTGTCAGACACGTCCATGATACAGGCTTTCGCCTGTCCTCCGCCCGCAATAAGTTCCTCAACGGTATTGGCTACGGCAACTTCATTAATATCGGCAACAATGACCGCCAAGCCTTCGGCAATCAGTCGTTTTGCGGTCGCCTTGCCAATTCCCGAAGCCGCACCAGTTACTGCGGCTCGTCTACTCACTTGCGCCAATATCAGCCCCTCCGATGAAACACCTGCATCAAGCAAGCGACCCACGCTCGTAACTGGTAACCCATTCGGTCTAAGGTAAAATAAGTTTATATATAAATCAATTCGGTGACCTCAGTGCCAGAAAGGATCGTATTCCCGAAAAAGGGACAGACAAGACTGGAAGCGTTCGAGCTACCGGATATGGGTGCGAACGATGTCCGGGTGCGAACGATTTACAGTGTTATGAGCATCGGCACAGAAACGACCATACTCCATCAGAAATACGATCCAGGTACGCATTTCGCCCAGTGGTTTTCTTTCCCGCAACTAAAAACGGGTGTTCAGGCAATCGCCACCGTTGAACAAACCGGTGCAGCAGTAGATGAGTTCTCGCGCGGCGATATTGTTTTCATGCGCATGGCACACGGTTCACACCAGGTATTGGCAGCGGAGAACCTGTCATTGGTGCCACCGGGTATCGACAAAAAGAATGCCTGCTGGTGCGGCCTTGCCAAAACCGCGTTTCGCGCCGCGTGGGCGGCGGAATTTCGCTATGGGACTAGCGTGCTGATTATTGGCGCGGGCCCGGTCGGTCAGATGGCGATCCGCTGGGCGTCAGCAGCCGGAGTCAAGTCTCTGACGGTTGCCGATCTCTCGGAAAAACGACTTGAACATGCGACGCGTGGCGGCGCGAGGGCGACGCTCGCAGGCGACATCAAGGATCACAAGGACACGATAGCTGCGATAGACGACGGTAGAGGTCCGTCTGTAGTGATCGATACAACGGGCAATCCGGCCGCATTTGCACATGCGCTTGGTGCTGCGGCGAAATTTGGCACGGTGATCTTGCTCGGCGATACGGGTTACCCGGATCGGCAGCATCTAACATCTGACCTGATGCTAAAGGGTCTGACGATTCAGGCAACGCACGATAGCCATGATCGAGATGGCTGGACTCAGCGACGTATCGATAAGGAATTCTTCGATCTCGTTGCCGCCAATCGCTTTGGTCTTGACGGTTTGATCACTCACGAATTCACGCCTGAAGAGTGCGAAAAAGCTTACGAAATAGCCGAGCAACAGCGCGGCGATGCAATGGGAATACTGTATGACTGGACTCAGCGAGATTACTAACAACGCAGTAGAAAATCCGATGGACAGCGGTCGCTGTTCAACGCCAGCATTGCGACCCGATCCAGGTCTTCGATACCAAGGTGGCGCAAACCAGCAGCAAACCGGCCGACTTTATCTTCGAATTCGCGCCAGGTTTGGCGACGATCCAAATATTCCGAAGCCAAGGCATCCGCATTTACCTGTGCGGCCCGGCGCACGACGCTACTGATTCTCATGGTTTTCTCCCTATTCCCAGCGCTGGCATCATTATTCTTGAGATTACTTCAATGCCTTTATACACACCCCGACTGACAACAATCGCTGCAAACGCAATAAAAACCGGATGCAAAAACAGCATGCGCAAGGGCGAAGCCAACAATGCATTAAACATGTTGCTGGAACCGTTGGCATCTGTCACAGCCCGACTAATATCCGCTGTAGCAACTATATATTCCAGCTCCCAACCCGCAACAACACTGTAATAACTCAAGCCTATTAGGGGTATAAAGACACTCAACCAACCGATCAGCATCTATAAACGAGATCGGTGTTTCGGAATGAGTCGACTAATAGTGTTTACCGGGCTGCGTTGGCCCATTCGACCTATTGTCATCTCAGCAACGACAATAGGGATCGCGACCAAAACTAAACAGGCAAGATATACAAGTACAAAAGCCCCTCCACCATTTTCTCCCGCAATGTAGGGGAAGCGCCACAAATTACCAAGCCCGACCGCAGCGCCAATAGTCGCCATAAGAAACGCAGAGCGCGAGCTCCATTGAGTATGTTGGGTATTTTCCTGAGTCGTCACTTAAGCTTCATTCCTCTTTCACCATCGTTTAATGCGCCTAGTTACTCGTTTCTGATCTATAGACAATTCCAGCACGCATCACAAAGCGGATTTGTCCGAGCCGGGTAATATCTTCCAACGGACCACCTGTGGTTGCTATAATATCAGCAGCTTTCTCAACCGCGATAGAACCAATTTCCCTTTCCAAACCAAGCATACGAGCAGCGTTTACCGTCGCGGCTTTTATAGCATCGGTTGGTGTCATTCCTCGCTTTGAGAACTCAAAAAGATCCTTCGCATTGTCTCCCCAACGATATACCCCTGCATCAGATGCATAGGCCAGGTTTTTTATTCCACGCCTGTATGCTTGCATCATGGCGAATGGTTTCAGACGTATATTCAGTAATCCCAGTAAAACAGGCTCCGGTAACCAGCCCCAGAGCCCGGAGTGCAATGTTTCCCTGGTAGCACCAACCACAGCAACCATTGCGTGTATGTGAGACTGCAAAAACACAGTATCTCCTAACTAGCCAAAATGAGAGGTGCCCGCTGATATTCCAGCGAGCAATAAGCCAGGACCAAAGGTCTTGGCAAAATTATTTTGTTTGTTTACCATGAACCAGATAGTGCTCGAATTTACCCATATTGCACAAACTGTTTTAGGGCAGATTACCTAAATGCCAGGCATTTCACTTCTAACATTCGTCTATACTTGCCTACATAGAACGGAACCACGAAATAAGAATCGACTATTGTTAGGTAAGGGAAAATTGATGAAATGGCCTGCAGATCGGCTCTCAAACACTTCGCCAAAAAGTTTTGGTATCTATGAAAAAGCCATGTCCATGGTGGAACAGGGTATTGATGTAATTCATCTGGAAGTAGGCAGACCGAGTTTTGATACTCCGCAACATATCAAAGACGCCACAAAACAAGCACTGGACGACGGGTTGGTGCATTACGGGGAATTTCCTGGCACCTTGAAATTTCGACAAGCCTTATCCGAAAAGCTTAAAGCAACCAATAATATAACAGCCGAACCGGACGAAATTTTGATTACCAGCGGCCTAACCCAGGGCGCATTTATTACCTGTATTACTGCCATCGACCCGGGTGATGAAGTAATAGTTTTAGGCCCTTACTACCCCCAACATTTTAACAAAGTTGAATTAGCAGGAGGGAAAATAATAGTAGTACCGCTCGATGCTAAAAAAGGTTACCAACTGGACGCAGAAGCGATCGAATCCAGCGTAACTGATAAGACCAGAATGATCATACTGGTTAACCCAACAAACCCAACAAACCCAACAGGCTGCGTTTTTACCCGGCCTGAACTGGAAGAGCTGGCGGCGATTGCCATAAAACATGACCTTCTGGTTATTTGTGACGAAGTTTACGAACAAATTATTTACGACAATAGTGCACACACCAGTCTCGCCTCACTTCCGGGAATGTATGAACGCACAATCAGCCTGTTTGCCTTCACCAAGGGCTACGCTATGGACGGTTGGCGCATGGGTTACGCCGTTGCATGTGAAAAGTTTATGAAAGATTTACCGAAGGTCAGTATGAACGACATGGCTCACGTCAACGTATTTATTCAGGAAGGCGGTTTCGCGGCAATAACCGGAGATCAGAAATGTGTTCAGGACATGGTCGCACAAGATTTGCCCCGCAGGGATCTTGTGTGTTCACGTCTGGCAGCTATGTCTAATGTGTCTTGCAATCTCCCCGAAGCATCCATCTATGCGTTTCCCAACGTCAGTACCTTTGGCATACCCACCAAAGAGCTAACAGAGGAGATTCTGGAAAAGACTCACGTAGCCTGCGAAGCCGGTAGTTTTTATGGCGACTGCGGAGAGGGGCACCTGCGTATCTGTTTTGGTGCAGAACTATACGATCGTCTGGAGTTGGCAATGGACAAGCTCGCTGAATTTTTTGCTCTGAAAAGCAAGAGCCTGAACCAATAACAGCGCAATGGACAAAGCACATATAGCCAGATACAAACCCTACTATTGTGAATTGGAAGAAGGCAAGGCTTACTTCTGGTGTAGTTGCGGACGGAGCTCTAAGCAACCATTTTGCGACGGATCCCATAAGGGCTCAAACTTTCTGCCCATTAAGTACATTGCAAAAGACGCAGACGAAGAGGTGTTATTTTGTGGCTGCAAGCAAACCGGAGACCAACCGTTTTGCGACGGCACGCACAACAATCTGCTTGATACTTATGCATTGGAAGAGCTTGACAACGAATCAGCAAAACTTACCAACATGATCACGCGGAATGCAACTAACCCCATAGCAACCCTCAACAACAAGTGTTACGTAAGCAATCCAGCCGACCACGAACTAAGCACTACAGGATCTCTGGCCTGGTGCGTGCTCATCAGTGAACAAATGGGTGCACAATATCAATCACAGTATTATCTACAACAAGCAGTTGGCACGTCCCCGATAGTTTCATTCGGCGACAGCGAGATTGCTATGTTGGTAAGGGCTGGTAAAGGCGAAATTGTAATTTCAGGGCAAGCGTTTCAGCTGTCAAAGCACGCAGGAATTTACGTAAAAGCAGGCGAGGCATTTTGTCTGATAACCACCTCGGACAAACCATTGGAAATTTATGCAACGATCTGCCCCGAAGGAAATGGCCTAAGAACATTGAGTGCCATGCCTGACAATTTTGATTTAACTGCAGTAAATCGAGTAGTCAGTATAGATGAAGCTAATGCCCAGAGTATGGGAGACCGGTTTTTCCAGATTCTGGTGGGCAAGGAAGTCGGCTCAAAAGTACTAACCGAATTCATCGGGGATATCCCCCAATCCAAAGCTGCAATGCACCGTCACCTGTACGAAGAAACGCTGGTTATTCTGGAAGGTGAAGGAGTAATGTGGACAGAAGATTGGAAAACAAAGGTGGTTTCAGGGGACATAATGTTCTTACCCCGTAAACAAATTCACTCGCTGGAATGCACCTCCGAAAAGGGAATGCGCCTCGCCGGAGTGATCTATCCCGGCGACAATCCTTCCATCAATTACTAACGGCGGCATCCATTTTCTCCAGCTCGGTAAGTGCTTTCTCTGTGAAAAATGGCCGAAAAATATTCTGGATCAACACGGCACCCTCACTTATAGCTTTTTCATCAGTTGCGGAAATGTCATACATATCCAGATGCGGTAACCACTGATCCGTTACAAGCCAGGAAGACAAAAGCAAAGATTCCAGAGTGATGGGAGGTTTAGGGTGAACCATCAAACCATTATCAATAAGGCCAACGAAAAAATCTTTCACTTCCCTTAATCGCTTATTTCTACTATCCAGAAAAAGAATCTTCAGGCGCGCATCATTTTGTAACAAAGCAATCAGTTCACGATAAAAAAACCGGTATCGCCAACACAAATTCATCTGTCGCTCGAACATGAAATTGGCATACGCTAGAGTATGCGTAGCGTGATCTTCATACCAGGATTGGTTCATTTCCTTGTCGATTGTCTGAAAGATTGTCTGAATTATTTCTTCCTTGGATCTGAAATGATAATGCAGATTACCTCGCGACAAGCCACAATCATCTGCAATCCTGTTGGTCGAGACTACTTTCGTTCCGTGTTCGTTGAACAGTTCAATAGCCGTATCAAGAATTAGTTTTTGTGTTTCACGTGTTGCAACAGTCCAGTCCACTTACTCCAGGGTGGGCAAGTAGTTTAGATGGTGATGCCTTTGCGCTCAAACGAATACCAGTCTTGACGAGTAGCGGTATACACCACAACATAAAGGTACATAGACAGGACAATTTCCATGAAACGTAAGCTACCTATATTCGCAGTGCTGGCAATCCTGACACTCACAAGCGCAGCAATCGAGTATAGGATGGATTAACGCCCTTTTCAGAGGAATCATTGTCCGTCGTCAAACAAATGGAACAAAAGACCAACAGATTTCCACCGGGAGTTCCATTCAAACTCCTATTTCAGGGACAGACCTACTTGCCTACCTGCACAAAAACGGGCTTAATTCTACTTATACTCGCGGGCGGGGATCATGACGCTGATATCTGAAAACGATACTCTTGCGCTGGGCGCGATTTTGATGGCGATCGCCTGGCTCGGGTTCTATGTCGACACGCATCCGATCGGTCGCAAGACCTCTGGCGTCATCTGGGTGCTGGGGGCCGGGATGTTGTTGTCGAATTTTCACGTTATTCCGTTCCAGGCGCCGTCATATGGTTTCGTCGGCGGAACACTTGTGCCCCTTGCGATTCCACTGCTGTTATTCAAGGCCGATCTGCGGCGTATTTTCCGTGAAAGCGGCATGGTCATGGTGACGTTTCTGATTGCAGGTTTTGCCACAGTTGTGGGTGCGGTTGTTGGTTTTTTCCTGTTCGACCTGGGGGAGATTGGCCCGAAAGTCGCGGGGGTTTACACGGGCGGCTATATCGGCGGTGCCGTTAATTTTCTTGCTGTATCCGAGGCGGTTGAAATGACCGAGACTCAGTTCGCCGTGTCGATCAGTGCCAGCAGCGTTGTCAGTGTCATCGCGCTGATGATGCTGATCGCTATTCCGTCAATCCAGTGGATTATTGGCAAAATACCGTCGAGCATGCTGGACGAGTTAAGCGATGACGAAAAACAAGGATTGTCAAAAACGGCAGTGCCCGGGTTTCACCTGACCCATGTTACCGGTGCAATCGCTCTGAGTTTCGCAATCTGTGCGGTTTCACAGGCGATCGGTCAGTGGCTCGATATCAGCAATTACTACATTTTGCTGATTACCGTGATTACGCTCATTGTTGCAAACCTTGTGCCCAGGCTGATGGATATTCTGGAGGGCGAATTCGAGCTTGGCATGTTGTTCATGTACGTCTTTTTGGCGATGGTTGGCGCAGGAACCGACGCGACCCAGTTTCTGGGCTCGGCGTTCATACTTTTCGTATACGGCATGACGATCATTCTGGTGCATCTGGCGATAGTGCTTCTTGCGGCCCGATTCCTGAAAATCGATCTTGCTGAAGCCGTCGTTGCATCCGGCGCGGCGTTGGTCGGGCCCACTGTTACGGCGGCCATTGCGATATCGAAGGGTTGGCGCACACTGGTCACGCCCGCGATCATGTGCGGCATATTCGGGTACGCCATTGCGACCTTTATTGGCGTCGCATTGACTAAACTACTTTCCGGAGGCGCATGATGGGGCAGTCGGCTGACTTTGACGTCGTTATCGCCGGCGGTGGCCACAACGGATCTGCGGCTGCGTGCTGGCCAAGAACGGCCTCAAAGTCAATGTCGTCGAGCGCAATCCATGGGTTGGCGGTGGCGTGGTGACGCGCGAGGTTACTCTGCCGGGGTTCAAGCACGATCTGTTCGGATCGTCACACGTCTGGATTCACCTCAACCCCGACTTTAAAGACATAAAGCCGGACCTGGAAAAACACGGGCTCAAGTACATCTGGTCGGATGACCATATTACCGGCCACCCGAACAAGTTCGAAGACGAGGGCATTATTGTCTACAAGGATGTCGACAAGACCTGCAACACCATCGCTGAGTATTCTAAGAAGGACGCTACCCGCTATAAGGAAATATACAATGAGTTTGGTGAAATCCAGGACGGTGTAGTAAAGACTATGATTGCGCCACCTGCCCCGCCGAGCTACCTGTATCAGGGCCTGGAGAACAACCCGCAGGGGATGACACGGCTGCGCGATTACCAACTCAGTTCACGACAGTTCACGCTGGATAATTTCGAAAACGATCATGTGCGCGCCTTTATTCTGGGCTGGGCCATGGCGCCGCAAACATTGCCCGATCAACTCGGCACGGCCGCCGGATTCTACGTCATGATCCCGAGTATTCATTACTACGGACAGTCGATACCGGAGGGTGGCAGCGGCATGCTGTCGGAGTCGATGAAATCCTATCTTGAAGCATCCGGCAGCAGCGTCACAACCGGCGCGACTGTACGCAAATTCATTGTTGAGAACGGCGAGTGTAAAGGGCTGCGACTCGAGGACGGCACCGACATGGACAAGACGGCGTTCCAGCGAATTTTTGGCACGGTCGCGGATATCGACAAACAGTACAGCGAAATGGCCCGCGGGCTCGCGCCATCCGATCCGTTTCTGTGGACGGCGGCATGGACGACGATGGACCCGACTCGTGCACCCGATGGCAAGCACACGCTGATCATGTGCCGGTCGACCTCGCCAGCGGCGAAGACTGGGAAAGCATCGAGGCAGATTATGTGCGCGACAAACTGCTGAGCCAGTTGCGCAACTACGCGAGCAACATGACGGACGACAACATCATGGGGGGCAGTACATCGAAACAGGGCCAAGCCTGGCATGCGCCAACCTCTGCTTTCACCGTGGCGTTACGACCGGTGGCGAACGGACGCTGGCGCAACTTGACGCATTCCGGCCGTTCCCAAACTATGCAGACTGTCGTGGTCCGGTAAAGATATTCTATATGACGGGACCATCGTGCCATCCCGGTGGTGGCATGTCCGGCATGGGCACCATAGCCGCAAATGAAATCTTGCTGGATCAGGGGATAAGAGAAGACGACGATTTTGATTTTTGAGATCCGGATTTATCCGGGCGCAGAGGCAATACATCATGAAACGCGAAAAAGTTGATATTTACACGGCGCTGATCGTTCAACCCGAGGTAACGGTGGTTGAAGAGCGGGAAGGCATAAAGAAGAACCTGGACCGGGTTTGCAACCTGATTCACTTCGGCGTCGGTTATTACTGGGAAGTGCCGGTGAAACTGGTGGTGCTGCCCGAGTATTTCATGCAAGGCGTCGGTACGCCGGGCAAAGGCGAATCCGGAATCAAGGATCAGATGAAAAAGGCGGTAACGATTCCCGGTCCGGAAATCGATCAACTCGGCGCTATCGCGAAAGAGTACGGGCTGTACATCTGCGGTGGCGGTGTTGTGGAAGAAGTGCCGGAATTTCCGGGGCGCTGGTTCAATACGAATTTCATCGTTGGCCCGGACGGCGACGTCGTGCTCCGCTATCACAAATGGCACATTCCGGCCTACATCGGGCTCGGCACCAGCCCGCATGACATGTTCGATGAATACAAAGAGGTGTTCGGCGGCGGTATCAAGGACCTGTTTCCGGTCATCGATACGGAGATTGGCAAGCTCGGCACCATGACCTGCCACGATGGCTGCACACCGGAAGTGTCGCGGGCGCTGGGCTATAACGGTGCGGAAGTTATCTGCCACCCCGGTGCGATTCAGGAATTCGAAGGCGTATCGCAGCCGTGGGATTTCTGGATGTTCACGCGGCGCACACGTGCGCACGACAACATGGCGTACCTGCTCGGTTCCAACTGGGGCACAGTCAATTACGACTACTATCCCAAGGCATTTTGTCCCGGTCATTCATTTGCGATCGACTACACTGGCATGGTGCTTCGGGAAGCCCCGTATCCTGCCGAACAGGTGCTGGCAGTACCTGTCGATATCGAAGCGCTGCGCCAGTATCGGACGCGCACCGGACACAATTGTTGGGTAGACGTTCGAACTGAGGGGTTTCAGGAGATGTATACCAACCCGATCTATCCCCCGAACCGATTTCCGGCAGGCAAGCCGCCGCGCACGCTCTCGGAAAAAGTATCAATTTGCAAGGAAGTCTTCGATGAGTTGCACCGGCGGGGTACGTTCACGCCGCCGGCCGGTTACGGACCGGAAGATATTTCAAAATTGCTGCAGGAGCGCATTGACTATGCGCAAAAGACAGGGCGCTTGCGCAAGAGCTGATACGGGGATGTGAAATGAAAGTCAGAAGCAAACTCGCCGCTGTCGCCTTCATGGTGGGCTTTCAACGGGCCCTAGAACACGCGAGGGTAAAACCCGAATAGCAGCAGCTCAACTGAAGCACGGTCGCTACGTTAACTGGCGTGAGCGTCGTGAAAAGGAGAAAGCTTATTTCAGGCAGATCCGAATGGTGAAGGCCCAGGCTAGAGAGGCGGGATTGATTGAGGATTGAGCGGACAGACAGGACATACCATAGGGTTTGTCGGTACTGACAAGTTAACTCATACCCGTGGGCTGGAGCTACAAAATAGTTGTGATGACACGATTATTACGGACCGCTGGCTCCATTTCGAGCGCAATTTGATGCAGAAAGAGGCAGAGTACTCCCACTTCTGAGCCTCAAAATAGTTAACTTGTCAGTACCAGGAGTAAGGCTTCCTCTGAGAAGACATCCCTGACGTCTAGGTAATAGTCTTGATCCGTTTAGGTGCTAGTTCGATCCTCGCTACCCGCTCGAACTACAAAGAGGAAACTATGATGATGGTATATTATCAATAATTAGAAGTTTATTTGACCCCATTGCGGGGTCTTATTTGCAGCT
>Ga0206681_10000514_pt1 | contig 20627 bp, 15 predicted proteins | sample M150012015metaG_FD_161048 | JGI IMG/M metagenome (GOLD analysis project Ga0206681, IMG submission 161048) | Ammonia-oxidizing marine archaeal communities from Monterey Bay, California, United States - M1 500m 12015 | ecosystem: Environmental > Aquatic > Marine > Intertidal zone | place: USA... | reverse complement strand
GGGGAGCCTTATAGGTCAGGTTATTTTAAAAATAACTTGACCTTTTTTTATTTTTTATATTTGAATGTTAACACGTCCAATTATGAAAAAATTTATAACAATAACATTATCACTTTTTACCATATTAGGGTTATCTGCTCAAACAGAGAAAGGTGCGGTTCTTTTGGGTGCGCATTCAAATCTTGGTTTTTCAAGTCTTAGTGTGACTGATTATAATGATTTAGATGAATCTGATTTTTTGGCAGGAACAATAACAGATATAGCAATTTCTTTAAATGGAAGTTATTTTATTGTAGATAATTTAGCATTAGGATTATTGATAAATTACTCCAATTCAAAACTAGAAGTTGAAGGTGAAGATGATTCGGTATCAAGTTTAATTACTTATGGGCTAATGGCTAGGTATTATTTTGGTGAATCAGGACTTTGGGGTCAAGGAAGTTATTCATTGGGAACTTTGGATGAAGGTACTGAAGACATGGATATAAGTGGAACAGGTATAAGTCTTGGCTACGCTTGGTTTGTATCGGATAATGTTTCAATTAATCCATCTTTAGGCTATTTTACCTCAAATACTGAACTTGATAATGATGTAATGAAAATGGCAGGTCTATCAGGTTCAATTGGAATAGCTATTCATTTTTTGCCAAAAAAAAATAAATCATCTCTTGATAATTTAAATTCAAATATTGGTGCTGATTTAAACTTTAAGGATAATAAGGCAGCTGTAAAAGAAGATTATTTTATTCCTGAAAAAGCGAAACCAGGTATTTATTTTAATGGGAATAATTGCTTGATTGATAAAGAAATTTCAGTAACTGATGTAAAAATAAAATGTCTCAATGAAACTGGAAGAGCTTACGACAAGTATACTGTTAATAAATCAGAATTAATTTTTCATCAAATAACATATGAATGGAAAATAACTTCGGAATTGCCTAATATCGACAATGATAATCCAAAAGGTGATTCTGCGGGACTATATTATAATGGTACTTTTTGCAAAATCATAGAAGAAATGCCTGATGGTTATGTCAAAATAAAATATTTAAATGAGACAGGTAGGGCTTATTACAAAAAGGTTGTTTTAAGAAGTGAGCTGGTTGAGATAAAGTAAACAAGTCAATCATTCAAAGTACTATTTCATCCCTTTAAATAGAGTGGATTTTTCATTTCCTAAACTTCTTTAAATCATTCCAAAAGCGGTTCGAACGAGAACCTACAAGGGGAGCTAGTAATAACAAAGGTTCACGAGTTTAAGCTTGTGAACATTTTTTTTGTAGTTTTATTAAATGGATAACTTTAGATGCTTTTTTCTTTTTTCTTTCCTTTTGATAACAAACCATATTTTCTGTCAAGATTGTGATAACTATATTTTACAATTAAATACTGGAGATTGGGCAGAAGAATACTCCTGGTCAATCACCGATGATCAAGGGTTTTTAATTGATACTTCATCAATTAGTTATTTAAATTACACAGAATATCTCGATACAATTTGCTTAGAGGAAGCTTGTTATTTATTTAATTTATATGATAGTTATGGAGACGGTTGGCAAGGAGGTACTTACAGTTTTCTTTCAGACTCAGGAACATTAATTGCTTCCGGTCATATGGAGGGGAGTTATTTTAACAGCTCTCAAGGTTTTTGTGTCCCAGAAGAAATAGTAGAGCCTTGCACTGCAAATAGCTTAATTCTAACGATTACAACTGGGGGTAGCGCTGAAGAACTGACTTGGTCTATATACGATAGCTTAGGTGCTGTTTTGGATTCTAGTGATTTCTATGAACCTTATGAATACTTTAATTATACCACTTATCAGCATGACGTTTGTTTGATAGATGGCTGCTATTATTTTAACATGTATGATAGCTATGGAGATGGTTGGCAAGGAGGCTACTTGATTGTAGAGGATGATCAGTCAAATATAGTTTCTGTTGGAGATTTACCCACCGGTTTTTATGGTGAGATTTCTTTTTCATTGAATGCAGATTGTGAATTTGAGATTTGTACAGATGAAAATGCAAATAATTATAATGAAGGTTCAAGTTCTGGATGTATTTATATTTCTCATAATACAAGCTTATTTGGGCAATGGTCAGATGAGAGTTTGCCTATTAATGGTTTAGATGGAAGTTATACAGATGTATATGGCTATGAAAAAGAGGGTAGGGAATTTGCTATTATTGGCTCCACAAACGGAACACATATTATCGATATAAATGAAGCTGGAAATTTAATTGAGATTGCTTTTATTCAAGGAGCTTGGTCTGGTGAAAGTGTAACACATAGAGACTATCACATTTTTGAAGACTATCTATACGCAGTTTGTGATCAAGGAGCTAGTACACTTCAAGTTATTGATCTGTCGAATCTTCCTGAATCTGTAGAGATTGTTTATGACTCTGACGTGCTTTTCAGTCGATCACATAATATATTTATTGATACCATTTCTCAAAAATTATATTCCTGTTCAACAGAGGGATACGATGATTTGGGTAATTATTGGACTTCTACTCTATGTGTTTATGACATTTCTAGTCCTTTGCAGCCCAGTCTGTTGCATAATATGAATGAGTATATGCCAAACACACATGACATATGGGTAGACAATGATACAGCGTTTATAAATTGTCCAGGAAATGGAACACTTGTTTGGGAGTTTATAGGTCAGCCCACTCAAATTTCAAGTTTTACTTCATACCCTGATTTTGGAACCAATCATTCCGGCTGGAAATCTGGAGATATATACGTCTTTGCAGAAGAGAATAACGGTTATGATTTAAAGATAGTTGATGCTTCTAATGTATCAGATTTAGAGCTTATATCAACATTTAATTCAAATATTAATGAATTTTCAATAGCTCATAACCTTATGATAAAAGACAATTTGGTATATCTTTCATATTACCAAGATGGGCTTCAAGTTTTTGATATTTCAGACCCAAGCAACCCAATTCGAATTGCTTATTACGACACATATATGCCAGTCAATACTGGAGGTTATGCTGGTGCATGGGGAGTATATGCATTTTTACCTTCTGGCAGAATATTAATTTCAGATGTTCAGTCTGGACTTTTTGTGCTTAATATAGAAAATGTAGAATCTCAGAGTTTAGCACTAAATAATGGGTGGAACCTTATCTCAACGTACATAAAAAATGATACGTTAACCGCAACAAATTTTATAGGTGAAAATGAAAATAACACTGTAATAATGAAAAATAACATTGGTGATGCCTTTTTACCTTCTTGGAATTTTGATGGTATTGGTTATCTTGAATATGGTGAAGCCTATCAGATTAAAACTAGTGATTCTATTTTTATTGAAATTTCCGGACATTATCTTCCTAATTTTTCAATATTTCTAAACGAAGGATGGAATATGGTAGCTGTATTAAATAAGGCAGAACAACCTGTTGAGGAAGTTCTGATAAACTGTCAACAGGATGTAATTATTGTGAAAAACTTTTTAGGAGAAGCATACCTTCCTGAGTGGGAATTTAACGCAATTGGGAATATGATTCCAGGCCAAGGGTATCAAATAAAAATGAATGCGCCATCAGAAATTATGTTTAATGATGACTGACATCATCTTCAAATATCTCCAAAAGCAGTTCGAATGAGGGTCTCAAGGTGAGCCTTATAGGTCAGGTTATTTTTAAAATAACCTGACCTATTTTATTTAGTATATTTGAATCACTTAATCCTCAGAATTATGAAAAAGATACTTTACACATTTTTACTAGCTAGCCCTATTTTATTTATCACTTCTTGTGAAGAAGATATAGAAGGCTGTATTGATCCATTGGCAGTAAATTTTGCTTCTGAAGCTACAATAAGTGATAACTCTTGTGTTTTTGATTCAGATGGGGATGGAATAAATGATGACGACGAAGTTTTAGGCTGTACCGACATTTCTGCATGTAATTATAACATTGATGCTACAGATGATGGTGATTGTGAATATCCAGAATACGGATTTGATTGTGAAGGGCTTGTTGTTCTTAATATTGGAGATGATCTACAAGGCGGAGTTTTGTTTTATATAGACGAAACAGGTAAGCATGGATTAATTGTCGGTAAAGAAGACCTAGGAGAATTTATGTGGGGCTGTCTAAATACGACTATTCCAGGAGCAGACGTAATTGATATTGGGGGTGGGCTACAAAACACGTTAGATATAATGGCAGGGTGTTCAGACAGACCAATTGCTGCTAGTATTGCTTTTGAATACGAATACGGAGATTATGCAGATTGGTATTTACCCTCAAGGAGAGAGTTAAAAGAAATCTACCTATCTGTTGGTCAGGGTTCTGAAATTGGCAATATAGGAGGCTTCATTGACTCTTGGTATTGGTCTTCAACAGAGGATGGAATTCCAGAAGCAGCATACTGTTTTAGTTTTATTTATGGTGCTGTTGGAGGAAACCATAGAGAAGGTATGATTAATGTTCGCCCTATCCGCTCCTTCTAAATAGTAGTTTAGTATTCTTTTTTCGTATTGAGATAGAAATGATAAGTGTATAGCTCAGTGGTGCGATTGGGGCTCAAAAGTAATGTGTTTATTTTTAATGAAAGTCATTTAAGTGGAGTGATTCTCGTTATATCAAAAATAATAACGAGTCTTACTATTATTGAAACTAATGGTTAGGAGGTAGGTTTAAGTCTATGTATTACTAGTGTATGCTTGCTTGTGATGGAATCATTGCGGGATAATATATTTGTGTGATTTTAACTGAAAATTATACGTAGTCAAAGTCATTTATCAAACTATAGATATTATTAATCCGTACTTATATTACAGTTTATTTCAATAGCCTTTCCTGAATCTTTGGGAGAGGCTTCTGTTTTTTATTCCGGAAAATTCCAAAGTGCATTTTCAAATAGTATATTTTCTATGAATTCTAATTCATCAGAAAATTCACTGGGACAAATGCCTTTGTATTTGATAGTATGATTATCATTAATCTTCAAAGTCGTCATGGGTAAATCTTGGGCTTGTATATTATAGGAGTCTGAGTAGTTAAATGAACTAAGGATTATGTCTGTGATTTGTTTGAAATTTCTTCTGCTTAGATACCATTCATTAATGCCCTGATTTTCAACAAATCTTTTTCCATGATAGGTTATAAGTCTATCTGAAGTCAGAGTAACTGTATATATTGGGCAGCTTCCATAGCAAGCCCCTCTTTGAATTTCAAAAACCGGACTGTTGTTTGAAGTTCTAAGGACTTGATTATTAAAACCTCCACACGAGGTTAGTAGTGCATAGCTCAGAAGAAGCAGTTTTAACTTTTGCATTGTGAATCGAATTCATATCTTTCTCTTCTACAAATATAACATATGCGAGTACATTTTATAGCAATTGGCGGTGCAGCAATGCATAATTTAGCTTTAGCCCTTCACGAAAAGGGATATTTAGTTTCTGGTTCTGACGATGCAATTTTTAATCCATCTAAATCAAGACTGGAGAAGGTAGGTATATTACCAGAAAAAATGGGTTGGTTTCCATCAAAGATTACAGAGCAAATTGATTCAGTAATTTTAGGAATGCACGCTCGTGCTGATAACCCAGAACTTTTAAGAGCCCAAGACTTAGGTTTGAATATTTTTTCATATCCTGAGTATTTATACGAGCAGTCAAAAAACAAGAAGCGTGTTGTAATTGGGGGCTCTCATGGGAAGACCACAATTACCTCTATGATTTTACATGTTTTAAATCAGCTTTCTATTGATTGTGATTATATGGTAGGGGCTCAGCTTGAAGGGTTCCAAACTATGGTGAAACTAAGTGAAGCTCCTATTATAATTTTGGAAGGTGATGAGTATCTCTCATCTCCCATTGATTTACGACCTAAATTCCATTTGTATAAACCTCACATAGCACTGCTTAGTGGGATAGCTTGGGACCACATTAATGTCTTCCCAACTTTTGAAGAGTATTTAAAACAATTCGAAATTTTTATTGAAGAGATTAATTCTGGAGGTTATTTAACCTACTGTTCATCTGATGAAAGTTTGAATATTATTTCTTCTATAAATTCTGAAATTGAAACTGAAGCTTATCTTCTTCCAGAGTATGTTATTGAGGATGGTAAAACAATCATAACTCATAAAACAGGAACTACTGAGTTGGAAATATTTGGACAGCATAACCTATTAAATATGAATGGTGCATTGAATGTTTGTAAACAGTTGGGTGTAGAAGAGTCTGATTTTTATAAATCAATGGAATCCTTCAAAGGAGCATCTAAAAGACTAGAGAAAATATTTGAAAGGGATGGTTTGGTGGTTTATAAAGACTTTGCACATTCTCCTTCAAAAGTCAAAGCTACCGTAAAGGCAGTTAGAGAGCAGTTTAAAGATTTTAAAGTAATTGCTGGCTTGGAATTGCATACGTTTAGCAGCTTAAATAAATCTTTTTTGGCTGAGTATAAAAGTACTATGGGAGGTGTAGATATAGCCTACGTTTACTTTGACCCCAAGGCTATTGCTCATAAGAAATTGGAGGATTTGTCTGAAGATCTCGTTTTTGAGTCTTTCGATCGTAAAGACCTAAGAGTATTTACTGATTCAGATGATTATTGCAATACTATTCGTAAGGAAGTGAACTCAAAAACAGTCGTTCTTTTAATGAGTTCAGGGAACTTTGGGGGTATAGTGCTAGAAGATTTTGCAGCTAGTTTATAACGAGAGTTCCTTTAGTGAATTTGAAAAGAGGAATGTATGAGGCTATTCTATTTGTTCACTTGATGTATAATTCTGATTATTACAAAGCCCCATAAAACTTAAAAGAAATAGCCGAACAATAATTTAAAGGTATTCTACCACATTTTCTAATCTCATTCCTCTAGAGCCTTTTATAAGAACAAATGCGTCCTTTATTGGATGCTTTTTTAATTCTATAATCAATTCGGCTGTAGTTTTGAATGACGAAAAAGCTGACGCATTATATTTGTTAAATAATTCTCCTACCAGATAGATTTTTTGAACTCCAGAATTCAAACAATTATTTATAATATTGATGTGTTCTTTTTCTGCTTCCACACCTAATTCATACATGTCTCCCAGAATCATAACTTTAGAGTCTTGCTCTATTTGGACCATGTTTTGTATTGCTTTTTCAATGCTCATAGGATTTGCATTGTAGGCATCAAGTAAAATCGTGTTTGTACTGGTCTTTATAAGCTGAGATCTATTGTTAGTTGGTATGTAGTTTTCAATTGCTTCTTTTATCAACTTAATGTTAATACCAAATTCTAATCCCATAGCAATACTTAATGCTATGTTGTCGAAGTTATATTCTCCAATTAATTTACTGTCAATTGTAGTTCCTTCAACATCAACTTTAACAAAGGGTTGAGCTCCTTTTGATCGAATCTTATACGAGCTAGATTCTAATTGTCCATAGCTGATAGCTGTACAGTTTAATGGGACTTGGTCAATTAATATTTGCTGGTTGTCTTTAATGAATATAGGAGCGTTTTTTTTTGATAGGAATTTGTAAAGTTCTGTTTTGGTTTTTATAACTCCTTCTACCGAGCCAAAGCCTTCTAGATGTGCTTTTCCGATATTTGTGATAACCCCGTGAGTGGGTTCTGTTAAAGAGCATAGAAAATCAATTTCACCAATATGATTTGCTCCCATTTCAATAATTGCAATCTCAGTATCAGTAGAAATAGAGAGTATGCTAAGAGGTACGCCTATGTGGTTATTTAAGTTTCCTTTTGTAGCCGTTACTTTGTATTTCTGATTAAGAACTATATGGCAGAGCTCTTTGCTTGTGGTTTTTCCATTTGTCCCAGTAATACCAATTATTGGACAGCTGAGTTTTTTTCTATGAAAATTTGCAAGTTCCTGTAAGCTTTTTAAGCTATCCTGTACAAGGATGAACCTTTCATCTAATACATATTTCTCTTCATCGACAATAGCATAGGTAGCACCACTATTTAATGCATTTAAGGCAAATTCATTGGCATTAAAGTTTGGTCCCTTTAACGCAAAGAAAATGCAACCCTCTGAAACTTGTCTTGTATCAATACAAATTTCTGGGTGCTGTCTGTAGATGTTGTAGATGTGATTAATCATTTCTAAAGTGAAAGTATGAAAGAAATTTTAAACAAAAAAAAAGCCTCTCGATGAGAGGCTTTCAATTTATCTTGTCATTTTTCTTGCTTTCTTCTTGTTAGGCTTCAAGTTCTGAGAGCCCATTCTGTCGGTCACACAACGGAAACCAATAAAGTCGCTTGCGAGATCTCCATTTAAGAATCGTCTAGCACCTGGGTTTAACCAGTATGAACGATCTTTCCATGAACCTCCTTTGTAAACATATACATTATCGTTGATAAGTGTGGTCTGACCATAGTCATACATTGCAGCTTCTTCTTGAGAATCACCTTTAGAATAATAGATACTTGATTCTATATCACCATCAACTTTATCAGAGTTTTTAGCCTTTAGGTAATTACGTCTATTACTATCCGCAATAGCTTCACGAGTTTGCATTCTTCCTAAAGAATCAGCTTCTATATAATATCCTTCTTCATCTTTAGCTTTATCTGTAAACACATTTCCTCTGAAAGGCATAAAGTCATCTTGACCTTCGCTCATTGGTCTGTATACATCAAGTACCCATTCTGCAACATTTCCAGACATATCGTAAAGACCATAGTCGTTTGGAGGAAAAGATTTCACAGTCATTGTACGTGCACCAGCATCATTTAAAGCACCAGCTATACCCATATTGTCTCCACCACCTCTTTTGAAGTTGGCTAATAATTCACCTTGGAATTGTTTGCGGTTATCTCTAACAGAATTTCTATCCCATGGGTAGTAACGTCCATCAGCAACATTTCCTTCAATAGAGTTTCCAATATGTCCCCAAGCTGCAAATTCCCATTCCGCTTCAGTTGGAAGTCTATATCCAGCAGTAAGTACACCGTCTTCTAAGCTACCTCTTCTACCGGTTTTACTCTTTGGGTTGGCTAAATCTTTATATCCTTTTTTCTGAGAACCTGTATATTGACCAGCTCGATATGTTTCAGTATTGAAGTTGTCGTCATCAAACTGCTCAGTATTGTGTTTTAGAGCACCTTCACCAATTAAAGCAAGTTCATTTACACGATCAGTTCTCCAGGCACAATAATCTTGAGATTGATCCCAAGAAACACCTACAACTGGATAGTGGCTAAATCCTGCATGACGTAAATAGTTGTTTACGAGTGGATCGTTGTATCCTAATTCACTTCTCCAAGCATTTGTATCTGGAAGGGCATTCCAGTATACTTCTGGGTAACTTTCCCCAAATACTCTGTTAAGCCAGAAAAGGTATTCTCTATAAGATGTGTTTGTAACCTCAGTTTCGTCCATGTAAAATGATGCTACTGAAACCTGTCGTGGTGTAGCATTATTATCCATAAGTACATCCTCTTCGGTTTGGCCCATGATGAAAGAACCACCTTCAACAAAAACCATCCCTACGGGTAGGTCTTGTTCGTAATTTAACTCAGCTTCGAAACCTCCATTTTTTGAAGTGTTGATTTTCCAGCCGGTTGTTTGTGAAACATCTTGGTGTTTATTACTACATGATGTAGCTAAAGCAGCCAAGGCTACAATAAATATTTTAGATAAAGTGTTAGACTTGTTCATGGTCTGTTATGGTGTTGTTTGTTGTAATTGAGTTGGGGCGACTAAAATACCTAAAATTTAGGGCATTTTATTGCTTTTAATTTTTTTCTTTTATCTCTACAAGCTAATTGCACAGTTAGGGATACTTCATGAGCACCTCCAGATGCGCCAGAAAGTTCGGAAACCGTGTAATCATAGCTGTATCCTAAACGCATTCCATTCGCTTCATAACCGAGTACAATTAGTACGGCATCTGCATTCGAAAAGTTGTTTCTAAAGTATAAACCACCAGAGAAACTATCGTTAGTGAGAGACATACCTACATTAAGTTGTTCAGCTCCATTTTGTGTCATATATAACACGTTTGGCGTTATGAAAGGTCCATCCATTACTAGTCCCATATTTTTACCTCTTCCAACTGCAAAATTGGCACCTGCATGAACGGTAAGTTTTCTAGGTAAGTAACTCGTGGTAATAAATGCATCATCAGGTTGAGTGATGTGATGCATTGCAAAGCCAGCAAAATATTTTCTAGTAAAAGCCATCATCCCTATAGAGATGTCAGCATAAGATACATTGTCAGCAAATTGACCAACATTTTCTTGAGTAGGGAAAACAAACCCGTAATTAGGGTCAATTTCATCACCAAAATGAAGTTTGGTTTTATCTAAAGCTCTTTGTTGGTATGTTGCTTGTACCCCTGTTAGAACGGTAAGTTTTCTTGATGCTTGTAATTGATAAGAGTACATTGCACTTACTTGTGTATTAGTCAGTGCACCTTCTCCTTGGATGTCATTTAATACTTGTAAACCTACACCACCATGAAGAGCTTCAATATTTTTATCTATAGAAATACTACTACTGATAAAGGCTCCTTTTAAACTCGGCCATTGATTGCGATGATTCATCGAAATTCGAGGGCAGTTTGCAGAACCCGCCATTGCAGGGTTTAAATACAGGGGGTTACCATAAAACTGGGTAAAGGCAGGGTCTTGTGCCTGAGCAGTTTGTGATAGGGCGATAAAAATGACTGCCACTAAGGCAAATAATCTATTCTGGATCATATTACGTAAGAGTTATGGAACACAATAATACAATAATTTTTGAAATTCTTTACTAGACATAAGTTCCAATAAGAATTTGGAATTTTCTTTGTGAAATAATTGTGCCAAAATTTGCGCCTATAGGGGAATAAACATTTACTTTAAGCGTTATTTAGATAATTCAAATTACTCTTTATTATATGAAGCAAATTGCTTTTGTTTTTTTGATGGTTTTTTCTTTAGTGTGCTATAATACTGGTGCACAATCTCAGTATGATGTTTCAATTGATTGGTTAGAGGATAAAGAGTATTATCTTGAGAAAGAGAATGTTCAGGTTTTTAATTTTTCGGGAGCTTATTATGAATTTAGTAAGCATCATTTTCCGTTGTACAAAAATAAAATTCGACTTCCAGAAAACACTAAAGATGCGGATGTACAACTTTCGGTTATTGAAAAGGAGCTTTTATCAAATAAAGATCTGCAAAAACTTAATAGTTCACATTCTATCGATAAACTCTCATGGAGAATTGTAAGAGAGGGGAAAGTGCCGTATTTGGTTTTATCTTATATGCCTATTACAGAAGATTCAAAGGTTTTACATTTTAGTTTTACACTAAACTTATCTTATTCGGATTATACATTGAGTGAAAAATCAGTTAGTGTAAACTCTGTATTGAGTGAGGGAGAGTGGTATAAAATCAAGGTTAATACAGATGGTCTTTATAAAATAGATAGAGATATGTTGAGTGAGATGGGTTTGGATGTAAGTAATCTCGACCCCAGAAACATTCAGTTATATGGGAATGGTGGCGCTATGTTGCCTGAGTATAATGCTGCTTTTAGGCACGAGACTTTGAAGGAGTGTGCTATTTATGTAAGAGGGGAGCAGGACGCTAGCTTTGATTCTAACGATTTAATCATTTTTTATGGAGAGTCTCCTCATCGTTGGAACCTGAATAATAATCAGCAGTTTGAACATGTCCTAAATATATATGATAACAATAATTATTATTTTCTGCATCTAGGAAGTGCACAAGGGAAAAGAGTAGTTAATGATATTACCAGTTTGTCAAATAATACTCAAGTTGATTTCTATACAGATAGACAGTTTTATGAATGGGAGGACCAAAACTTAAAACATACTGGTAGAGAGTGGTTTGGTGAGTATTTCAGTTTTAATGAACAATACAATTTAAATTTCAACTTTTCTAACCGCTTACAAGATGAACCTATAAGAATCAAAGCTAGAGCCGTTGCTAGGTCATCGTCATTATCAAACATCTCATGTGTTCATAATGGTGATGAGGTATTGAATGTTCCAATAACAGCTCAGATGAATTCTGAGATTTATGTAGAGGATGGCGAGAGTACTGCCGAGTTTATAAGTAATGACGCTGTTGTAGGGCTATCTGTAACCTATAATAGAAATGGAAACTCATCAGCATTTGCATATCTAGATTATATTGAAGTACAGGCTAAGTGTGAGTTGAAGTTTAATGGGAGCCAGTTGGTGGTGAGAGAGCCTTCGACAATAGGTGAAGGTAATATCACTAAATTCAATATAGATGCAAATAGTAATGACTTTGCAGTTTGGGATGTGACAAATACAAATGAAATTCGAGCTTTGATTGTTGATGATTTAAGTTTTACCAGTACAACCGATAGCCTCAAAATATTTGTAATACACAATCCAAATAGTTCAAATTACTTGAATCCAATTTTTGATCAAAAAATTGATAATCAAAATTTACTTGGTCAAGCCCCAGCTGAACTAATTATAATAACAGCACCAGAATTTTTAGATGCAGCTCAGCGCTTAGCTGATTTTCACCAGCAAGCAGATGGGATTTCTGTAAACATCGCAACTACCCATCAAATTTATAATGAATTCAGTTCTGGTAAACAAGATTTAATAGCCTTGCGATCATATTTGAAGATGCTTTATGAAAAAGCTCAAACCGAAGATGAAATCCCAGATAATGTACTCCTCTTTGGAGATGCTAGTTTCGATTATAAAGGTATCGGTGAAATGAATAACAGATACAGTAATCAGAACTTTGTTCCAACTTTTGAATCTCAGTATTCATTTAAGTTAGGCCCTTCTTACTGTACTGATGACTTTATAGCTTTTTTAGATCCTTTAGAAGGTGGTCAATCATCTATAGGACATGACGGTATTGATGTTGGAGTAGGACGGTTGGTAGTGCAGTCTCTTACTGAGGCTGAAGAAATGGTAGATAAAATTATACATTATTCCTCTGCAAACTCTTTTGGAGATTGGAGAACTAATATATGTTTTGTTGCCGATGATGTTGACGATGAGGCATGGGAGTTTAGGCTACAAGAGAATATGGATAAAATAGCCCATGATATTGATACGAGCTATCATAACTATAACATTAATAAAATATATATGGATGCCTATCAGCAAGTTTCATCTGCTGGTGGACAGCGCTACCCCGATGCAAGGCAGGCGATTGTAGATAATGTGAATAAAGGAACTCTAATCATGCATTATTATGGTCATGGAGGTGAGGTCGGTTGGGCAGAAGAGCGTGTATTGGAGCTCATCGATATTAATTCTTGGGAGAATATTGATAATCTGCCCGTATTTATTACTGCTACCTGTGAGTTTTCTAGGTATGATGATTCCAAAAGAATCTCTGCAGGAGAGCAAATATTATTAAACCCGAATGGTGCAGGTATTGCTTTGTTTACCACAACACGAACAATCACAGAAACTGATGCAAAGAATTTGTCAAGTTCATTTTATAAATATGCTATTCCCGAAAGTAGTAATGACTACTTAACCTTTGGCCAGGTAATGAAAAGTCTGAAAAATGATTTGAGTAATTCCCCTAATAAATCAAAGTTCACACTTCTAGGTGACCCCGCTCTACGCTTACCTATTCCTCAGCTAAGTGTAGTTGTAACGGAGCTGTTAAATGCAGATACTTTCGCTCCAATAGATACTATTAAGGCTCTATCTAAAGTTCTAATCAAAGGTAAGGTAGTAAACCTTGATGGTAGTGTTTATGATGAATTTAATGGGGTTTTAAAACCTAAGGTGTTTGATAAGCCCAGCCAGGTTCAAACTTTAAATAATGATTTTGAAAATCTAGAGCCATTTAACTTTGATTTACAACAAAATGTACTGTATTCAGGAAATGTAACTGTTGAGAATGGTCTGTTTGAATTTGAGTTTGTAGTCCCAAAAGATATTGCTTATGTAAATGGTTTTGGAAAGTTTTCTTTTTATGCAAGTAATAGTATTGAGGACGCAATTGGAGCTTATGTTGATGTAGTAATTGGTGGCTTTGAGGAGTTGGCTGCAGAAGATAATGATGGTCCTGATATTGAACTCTTCATGAATAATACTGATTTTATGTATGGGGGCATAACAGATGAATCTCCGAGTCTTTATGCAGTAGTACAAGATGATTCAGGAATTAATACTACAGGAAATGGTATTGGGCATGATTTGGTCGCTACCTTAGATGAAAATAGTCAATCATCAATTGTTCTAAATCATTATTATGAATCAGATTTAGACTCTTATCAAAGCGGTACGGTAGCATATCCTTTTGCCAATTTGAGCGAAGGAATACATCATTTAAAGATAAAAGTTTGGGATGTACATAATAATTCTTCAGAGGCATTTACTGAGTTTTTGGTTGTTGGTAACGAAGGCTTAGTGCTTCAGAATTTAATGAACTATCCGAATCCATTTAAAGATTTCACACGTATTCATTTTGAGCATAATAGACCAGATGTTGAAATGGATGTAAAATTAGATATTCATAATATGAATGGTAAATTAGTGAAGTCTATGCAGAGTACGATTTCAGAGTCTTCATATGCGAATTCAGATTTTATTTGGTACGGTGATTCTGATACAGGAACTCCTATTGTTAGCGGGATATACTTATGTAAAGTAAGTGTTGCATCTGCCGAAAGTGACGAAGAAAATGTCATAAGTAGCCAAATGGTAATAATAAAATAAGTTTCGCGTTATTATATTTATAAATTTGTATTGTTTAAACACTACTACATGAAAAAACTGGGATTAATAACCTTAACAGGTTTACTTATAGGTGCGGGAGCAAATGCTCAGGATGTGCCAAATTCAAATTCAGACTATTTAAATAACTTAAATACAATATCTACATCTGTACCTTTTCTTTTGATAGCACCAGATTCAAGAGCCGGAGCTATGGGGGATGTAGGGGTTGCAACTTCACCAGATCATAATTCTATTCATTGGAATGCATCGAAGTTAGCTTTTCTTGAAGACGATAAGGGAGCTTCAATGTCATACACACCTTGGTTACAAGATTTAGTACCCGAAATAAGTTTAAGTTATTTATCGGGTTTCAAAAGATTAAACTCTAAAAGTACAATCGCAGGTAGTATGCGTTATTTTTCTCTGGGTGAAATTCAGTTTACGGATAATTCAGGGCAACCAATTTCTAAGTTTAGCCCAAATGAATTTGCCTTAGATGGAGCTTACGCAATGAAGCTTTCAGAAAACTTTTCTGCTGGTCTTGCAATGCGTTATATTTACTCTAATCTTACTGGTGGTATAAATGTTCAAGGTGGTGGTGTTACTAAGCCAGGGAATTCATTCGCCGTAGATTTATCTTCATACTATCAGAGTGATAATTTTGAAATAGACAAAAAAGATGCTTATTGGGCTGCAGGTTTTAATATATCAAATTTAGGAAATAAAATTTCTTATACTGATGCAGGAGAAGAGCACTTTTTACCAATGAACGCAAGAATAGGTTCAAGCTTATTTATGGAGCTAGATGATTACAATTCTGTTTCCTTTGCTTTTGATGTGAACAAATTATTGGCTCCCACTCCTCCTGTATATGCAGTCGACGAAGATGGTAACCCTGTTTTTGATGAAAATGATGAAAGAGTAATTGAGGCTGGTCAAGATCCAAATGTAGGTGTGATGCAAGGTGTTTTTCAATCCTTTACCGATGCACCTGGAGGGATGGCTGAAGAATTTAATGAATTGATGTTTTCTGCTGGTGTAGAGTATTGGTATTTAAAGCAGTTTGCATTTAGAGGAGGTTATTTTTATGAGCATGAAACAAAAGGAAATCGTAAGTATGTTACTTTTGGTTTAGGAATGAAGATGAATGTATTTTCTTTAGATTTCTCTTACTTATTACCCGCAACAAAAGGTGTGAGAAGTCCTTTAGCTAACACACTTCGTTTTACTATGTTGTTTGATATGGCGGCTCTTTACGCAACGGATAAACAAAACTAGATGAATATTCGAGTAGGGTTCGGTTTTGACGTTCATCAATTAGCCGAAGGCGAAGAGTTTTGGTTAGGAGGGATTTTAGTTCCCCACGAAAAAGGAGCGGTAGGCCATTCTGATGCTGATGTGTTAATTCATACAATTTGCGATGCCGTTCTAGGTGCTGCAGATTTAAGAGATATAGGATTTCATTTTCCAGATACCGATCAAAAATACAAAGGTATCGACAGTAAGATTCTCTTAAAAGATGTGATGGCAGTCCTTCGTAAAGAAGGATATGAACTCGGTAATATTGATGCAACAATAGCCTTACAACAACCTAAGATTAATCCACATATTCCAGAAATGAAAAAGGTTTTGGCATCGGTGATGTCTGTCTCACCCAGTCAAGTATCGATAAAAGCCACCACAACTGAGAAACTCAGTTTTGTAGGTAGAGAAGAAGGTGTTTCTGCTTATGCAGTAGCCTTAATTCAAAAAGTATAAAATTCAAGCTCCGCTATTTCGGAGCTTTTTTCGGTCTAATACTATTGTTATGCAGCAGAAAAAAATCACAATAACTTATAATGAGTACTCTGCAGATGAATTATCTGCTTGGCAAGAGAATCTTATCGTAAAGTCTGTTGAAGCACAGGCTACTTCTTACGCTCCTTATTCACATTTTATAGTAGGTGCCGCAATCTTATTAGAAGATGACTCAATTGTGTTAGGTAGTAATCAGGAAAACGCAGCCTATCCTTCAGGCTTATGTGCAGAAAGAGTTGCTATTTTTTCTTGTGGAGTAATCCATCCAGCTAAAAAGATCAAAGCAATAGCTATTTCAGCAAGTACCGATAAATTTGACTTGAATGAATTGTTAGCGCCATGTGGTGCCTGTCGCCAATCAATGTTAGAATACGAGCACAAGCAAACTTCTAAAATAAAAGTGTTATTAAAAGGCGTTGATGATCAGGTGGTTGAGTTTGCTTCAGTCGAAAATTTATTACCAATTCCATTTAATTGTGATGCATTGCAGAATGTTAGCTGAATCAACAACAAATTAGTACATTTGCAACCCAAATTTAAAAGAAATGGCAAAGTTGAAGTTTACTAAAGAAACCTATTTGAAGTGGTATGAAGACATGCTACTTTGGAGAAAGTTCGAAGATAAAACTAGTGCACTTTATATTCAGCAAAAGATTCGCGGATTCTTGCACTTATACAATGGTCAAGAAGCTGTATTGGCAGGTTCTATTTTAGCAATAGATCCTTCTAAAGATAAGATGATTACTGCATATCGCGATCACGTACAACCTATCGCAATGGGTGTTGAACCTAAGTATATTATGGCCGAGCTTTATGGTAAGGCTACTGGTTGTTCTGGTGGTAAAGGTGGTTCGATGCATATGTTCTCAAAAGAGTTTAATTTCTATGGTGGGCACGGTATTGTAGGTGGGCAAGTTCCTTTAGGAGCTGGCATTGCCTTTGCCGATAAGTACAACGATATTGATGGTGTTACTCTTTGTTATATGGGTGATGGGGCTGTTCGTCAAGGAGCGATTCACGAGACCTTTAATATGGCAATGAACTGGAAGTTGCCTGTAATCTTTATTTGTGAAAATAACGGTTATGCAATGGGTACTTCTGTAGAGCGTACAGCAAACCATTCGGATATTTGGAAATTAGGATTGGCTTACGAAATGCCATGTGGACCTGTTGACGGAATGGATCCGGTAGCAGTTGCCGAAGCAGTAAAAGAAGCAGCCGACAGAGCCCGTAATGGTGATGGTCCAACATTCTTAGAAATGAAGACTTACCGTTATAAAGGACATTCAATGTCTGATGCTCAAAAGTACCGTACTAAAGACGAGGTTGCTGAATATCAGAAAATCGATCCTATTACTAAAGTTCTTGAGGTAATCAAGAAAAAGAAATGGGCTACCGATGAAGAGATTCAAGCTATTCAAGATAAAATAAAAGCAACAGTAAAAGAAGCTGTTGACTTTGCAGAAGAGTCTCCATTCCCATCGAATGACTCTTTATATAAGAATGTTTACGCAGAGGAATATCCTTTCATAAAAGAATAAGACTATGGCAGAAATCGTACGCATGCCGCGTTTGAGCGATACTATGACCGAAGGTACAGTAGCGAAGTGGCATAAAAAAGTGGGTGATGCTATTTCTGAAGGCGACTTGCTAGCAGAAATCGAAACAGATAAAGCAACTATGGAGTTTGAATCTTTCCAAGAAGGTGTGTTATTACACATCGGTGTGGGAGAATCTGCTACAGCTCCTGTAGATTGTATCCTAGCTATTTTAGGTGAAGAAGGTGAAGATGTGAAGGCTATGATTGAAGCCGACGCTACACCAGCAGCCGAAGAGGTAAAGGAAGAAAAACCAGCTGCAATTCCTGTTCAGGAGACTAAAGTTGAAACTCCAAAAGCAACTCCTGCTCCAACTCATGTTGTTGCAACTAAATCAGTAGATGGAAGAACAAAAGCTTCTCCATTAGCTAAGCGTTTAGCTGAAGAGAAAGGGGTAGATATTACTAAAGTTGCTGGTTCTGGCGATGGCGGTAGAGTTGTGAAAAGAGATGTAGATAATTATCAAGCTCATGCAACCAATGCTGTAGCTTACCAAGAGTCCTATACGGAAGAGCCTATTTCGCAAATGCGTAAAGTTATTGCACGTAGGTTAGCAGAATCTAAATTCTCTGCTCCACATTTCTACCTTTCTATTTCGGTAGATATGGACAATGCAATGGCTGCCCGTAAAGCGATTAATGCTTTGCCTGATACTAAAGTTTCTTTCAACGATTTAATTGTGAAAGCTTCGGCTATGGCATTGCGCGAACATCCAACAGTAAACTCTTCGTGGAGAGCTGATGTTATTCGTCGTAATCAACATGTAAATGTAGGTGTAGCTGTAGCAGTTGAAGATGGACTTCTAGTTCCTGTGGTTCGTTATACGGATACTAAATCTTTATCAGATATTTCTGCTGAGGTGAAAGACTTTGCTCAAAGAGCGAAGGATAAGAAACTACAACCTGCCGATTGGGAGGGAAGTACTTTTACAATCTCTAACTTAGGGATGTTCGGTATAGATGAATTTACAGCCATTATTAACACTCCTGATGCATGTATTCTTGCAGTAGGTGGCATTAAACAAGTACCTGTAGTAAAAGATGGACAAGTAGTTCCTGGAAATGTAATGAAGTTGAACTTGTCTTGTGATCATCGCGTCGTAGATGGCGCATCAGGGGCAGCCTTCTTGAATACACTGAAAACATATATAGAGAATCCGGTAACGATGCTCAAATAATATTAAAGTCCCCTTATGGGGACTTTTTTAATACCAAAAATAATGATTAGAATTCCAGATAATATTCAAGAGTTAACGGCGTATAAGCCTGGGAAAAGTATAGAGCAGATTGTTGAGGAATTAAACTTGACCAAAACTGCTGTACTGTGGAATAATGAAAACAATTTCGGTTGCTCTCCAAAAGCCAAAATTAAAATGGCTGAAGCAATGGATCATCTGTATTTGTATTCCGATCCTTTGAGTACTCCTTTGAGAACTCAAATAGCTCGCGAAAATGGAATTCAACCCGAACAAGTAGTGGTTGGGAATGGTTCAGAAGGAATCATGCAAAATCTTATGCGTGCTTTTTGTAAAGGCGATGATGAAGTCTTGACTTTTCAAGGAACCTTCGTAATCATTTATGTATGGTCTATGTTAAACGATACACCTTGTAAAAAGGTGCCCTTAACAGATGCTTACGGATTTGATTTGAATCCGATTTTAGAGCAAATTACTGACAAGACAAAAGTGATTTACCTCTCAAATCCGAACAATCCTACTGGGGCAATGATTAGCGAAAAAGCGCTTCGCGACTTCATGACTAAAGTTCCTGAACACATTTTGGTTGTTATAGACGAAGCTTATTACGAATATGCTAGTGTTATTACTGCGGAGTATCCAGATAGTATTCGTATGAACTATTCTAATGTGCTTACGCTTCGTACTTTTTCTAAAGCTTATGGCTTAGCTGGTATGCGTGTGGGTTATGCGATGGGGCATGTTGATTTGATAGAACCTCTGATGCGAGTGAAGTTGACTTTTGAACCTTCCAGCTTAGCGCAAGCGGCCGGTGAAGGAGCACTTGAGGATGTTGATTTCTTAGCAAACACAGTTCAAAATAATAAAGAACAATTACCTGTATTCTATAAAGCTTTTGACGAAATGTCTGTGACTTACGTTCCCTCTTTCGCCAACTTTGTAATGATTGATATAGGAACTCCAGAAAAGGCTACGCAAGTATTTGAAGACCTATTAAAGAAAGGTGTTTTCGTAAGAGTATTAGCAGCTTTTGGCTTACCTCATTGTATTCGTATTACTGTAGGAACTCCAGAAGAGAATGCCTTTTGTATTGAAATGATGAAAGAGGTTCTTAATTAAGAATGATTAATGATGAATTAATAATTTGTCATCATCAAATTATCGCCCTCGAAAGGACATCATGATAAGTTGTCATCCTGAGCCTGTCGAAGGATAATCCCGATAACTATTGTAACAACCTAACAAATCAGTCAACTAAAGTCCAACAACCAACAACTAAAAACCAACCACCACCGACCACAGTCTATCGACCACCGTCCAACGACAAAAGAGAAATCTGCTTATCAATACTCTGCTCTA
>Ga0206681_10000512_pt1 | contig 20647 bp, 16 predicted proteins | sample M150012015metaG_FD_161048 | JGI IMG/M metagenome (GOLD analysis project Ga0206681, IMG submission 161048) | Ammonia-oxidizing marine archaeal communities from Monterey Bay, California, United States - M1 500m 12015 | ecosystem: Environmental > Aquatic > Marine > Intertidal zone | place: USA... | reverse complement strand
CTCTTTATTTTTCCATTTATTTAGGCCTCTTTTTTGCGTTTTTAGCTTTCCTATATGGCGTTTACGCGATTTACATTTTTTCTTTTGGTCATGAGGCAATTCCTGGCTGGACTTCTATTATTGCATCCATAGTGTTAATAGGCGGAATTCAATTAATCATGATTGGTATTATTGGGGTTTATTTGGGCAAGCTGTTTGCCCAGAGTAAACAAAGACCAAATTATATTATAGGAGAAAAGAACTTTTAATGAAGGGTGTAGATTACATTAAGGAAAATAAAGGCGTAATCATAGTATTACTCATTTTTGCGGCTATTTTCGCTTCCATAACTTTTGTCAATCATTATAATTTTAGAACCTATGGATGGGATTTAGGTATCAACCAAAATGCCATTTTTGATTACGCTCACTTTCGCTGGAATGACTGTATGATTATGCAGCCGTCATTTGACAATGTGCTGGCAGATCATTTTTCTCTATACCCTATTCTGGTTTCTCCTTTTTACTGGATATTCGGGACCTATACTATGCTAGTATTTCAATGGCTGGCTATATTATTCGGTGGAGTAGGTATCTATAGATTTGTTTTACATATTGGAAAATCAAAAAACCTCGCCACAATTGCACTTGTCCATTTCTTTTGTATTTGGGGAATATATTCGGCGTTAAGTTTTGATTATCACGACAATGTAGTGGGAACCATGTTCGTTCCGTGGTTTTTATTGTATTATAAAAAGAAGAACCTGAAATGGAGTATTATTTTCTTTGTGTTGATTTTAATATCGAAAGAGAACATTGCCTTATGGGCCTTTTTTATATGCATGGGATTGGCCTTAAGACATCTTCTTGAAAAGAATTGGAAAGAGCTTAAAACAAGTCTCCTTTTTTCATTTGTTGCCGGCATTTATTTTGTCCTTGTTATTAAAGTGATAATCCCTGGTTTATCTACGGGAGAAGGAGGATATCTACATCACTCTTTCAATGCATTAGGGTCTAATTTTGGAGAGGTCATTTTCAATATATTTAGACATCCAATTGATGCTATTAAGCTCCTTTTTATGAATCACTCAGGAGAGGGCATGTACGACGGCATTAAAGCAGAAACATATATTGCTCTGATTCTGGCTGGAGGATGGGCTCTCTTTTATTTTCCGGAATATTTACTCATGCTGGTTCCTATTGTAGCACAAAAAATGTTTAACGATTTACCTATTCGGTGGGGAATCAGTGACCATTACTCCATAGAATTCGCACCGATTGTGGTCATTGCATTATATATGTTTTTAAGTCGCTTAAAATCGCATCAAATTACCCTGGCTATTACAATGGCGGGAGTGTGTGCCTTTAGTTCTATTAAGTTTATGCAGCACCGAACCTCCGAATATTACAAAAAGAATAATACTCAATTCTACTCTTCTGAACATTGGAATAGGAGCTTTGATGTATCATCTGTGTATACTATACTCGATAAAATTCCTCCTTCCGCAAGAGTAAGTGCCCAATCACCATTAGCTCCTCATCTTGCGTTTAGAGAATATATTTATCATTATCCATTTATTGGAGATGCGAATTATATTGCCTTATTGACTGCCGAAGAAAATAAGTACCCCTTTGATAATGTGACTTATCAGCAGGCAATTGATCGTTACCTATCGTCTGGGGATTGGATTGTTTTCTCTAAAAACAGTGCTGTACTGATTCTTAAAAAAGCCAAAAAGTGATTCGTCTATTAATTCAATATATCTATACAATATGCGTTATTCTAGAGTGAAGGTATTTGTATTGGTAATAACTCTGGTCGCAGGGAATTATTTATTTGCTCAGGTAGGAATGGGACAATGGCGGCTGCATGTATCTTCTGGCGAAGCCATAGATATTGTAAAAGCCGAGAACACAATATTTACAGCTTTTAACAATGGAATTTTTGTTCTTAATAGGGATACTGAAGAACAGGAATTACTTACCGATATTAATGGCCTTTCGGATATTGATGTTTCCAGTATTTATTATGATGAAGCCTCTCAGGCTGTTCTCGTAGGATATGAAAACGGAAATATTGATAAAATTACCAGCTCATCTATTTATAATATTCCAGCCATTAAACTTGCTCAGGTTCCCAACTCAAAAAGGATTAATTGCTTTCAAAGAATTGGTGATTATGTGTATGTGGCGACAGATTTCTGTATTGTCAAATTAGATCTTGACAAAGATGAAGTCAAAGACACATATTACCCGACAAACGGTAATGAAGCTATTTTAGATTTGAGCTATTCAAATGACACCCTCTTTGCATTAACCTCGAATATGTTAAAGTTTGGCATACTTGACAATCCGGCTCTGCCCGATCAAAGCGCTTGGCAAATAGATTCCAGGCTGCCCGTTTTGAGCTCAAATGCCTATACGGAAATCGAGCTGTTTAATGGGGAGCAATTTGTTTTATTTAAACATGATGATTATGGATTAGACAGTGTCTTTTATTTGAATCCAAATGGCCCTTTATTACTGACTAACACCCCTTATTCTTTAGAGATTAATTCTATAAATGTTTTGACCGATACTACATTTGCAGTTAATCTTGAAGGAGCTATATACGTATACGGAACTTCTTTGGACTTAATCGCATCATACAACTCAAACAACATGTTTGTTTGGCTCTCTTCGTCACGATCAGTTTGGAGCGATGAGGGATTATGGTCGGCAGACAAAAGAAATGGTTTATATCTATTCCCCTCTGGAATTGGATACAAGAAATTCCCAATAATTGGCCCTTATAACAATGCTTTTTATTCTATGGACTGGCAGAATAATAAACTCGCCATTGCTAGTGGAAGACTCTCAGGAAAACTCCCTTCCTTCAGTAAAAACGGCATCCATCTTTTTGAAAATGAATCATGGGAGTTTCATAATGTGAATACGGTCGATGAATGGATGGGAAAAAATATTTGGGATTTTATAGATATCGCTATTAATCCCGAGAACACAAATCAATTTGCCGTCGCATCGTATTCTGAAGAACCTCTTACAGTATTCAATGGTGACAATGTACAAATCTATAAAGACACAAATTCATCATTAGAATTCACAGAAATTGGAAATGGCTGGTCTTTGGTTTCGGATGTTTTATATGACAATAACGGAAATTTATGGGCACTAAATGGGTATACCGAAAAACCATTGAATGTCTTAGATGAAAATGGTATTTGGAGGAACTTTGACTGCGGAGCAAGTGCTCGAAATATCTATACTAAAAAAATGATCCTGGATTTTAACGACCATCTTTGGTTCGCTTCCGAAAAAGAAGGTCTCTTTGGCTACAACCACAGCGGTACATTGAGCGAGGTTTCAGATGACTCTTATGTCCACCTTACAACTGGCGTAAATTCTGGAAATTTACCCTCAGATCATGTAACTGCAATTGCGGCTGACTTTGATGGAGAAATATGGATTGGCACAGATGCGGGATTTGCAATATTATATAATGCAACAAACACATTTGGTTCTGTTCCTGGAGAATATGATGCTCAAAGAGTTAAAGTTACCTTTGAAGGAAATGTTGAATATGTATTGGGTAATACCCACATTACAGATATAGAAGTAGATGGTGGTAATCGTAAATGGATCTCAACAATTAATGCGGGAATATTACTTTTAAGTTCCGATGGGTCAGAAATTATAGAACAATTTACTACAGAAAATTCTCCGTTAATCTCCAATATCATATTTGACTTAAAATTAGATCAAACTTCAGGAGAGCTGTACATTATTACAGATAAAGGATTGGTTTCATATCGCACAAATTCCAGCTACGAAGATCCAACATATGAAACCTGTGTGGTTTTCCCCAATCCTGTAAGACCAAATTTTACTGGGCCAGTAACCATACAGGGAATTCGATACAATTCTGATGTAAAAATAACTGATGCTGCCGGAAATCTTGTGTATAAAACGACCTCCAACGGTGGTACAGCAACATGGAACTGTCAATCAATTAACGGAGATGCCGTTTCAACCGGAGTATATTTTATCTGGACAGCGTCAAATAGTGGCAAAGACAGAAAGGTGGGTAAAGTATTAGTAGTTAAGTAAGCAATGATTAGATTACTAAAAGAATTTCGTGCACGAATCAAACAAGGGAAAAACAAAACCATTGAATACAGCACTGTTATTTCTCATCAGGAAATTGAAGGGCTGGGAGTAATCTCCTTTGCCCAATGGCAACACCCCAAAGAAAAACCAGTTATCCTCACTAAAAAGAATATTGATTTTTACAAAAAAATAGGAGTGGAAGGCAATGTGATTATTGACATTGGCACGCACACCGGAGACACTACAATTCCGATGGGTCTTGCAGCAGGAAAAAGAGGAATGGTCATAGGATTAGAACCAAACAAATATGTGTTCAAGGTGCTGGAGGAGAATATTAGATTGAACATTTCAAGAGCAAATATCGAAGGGCATTGTTTAGCTGCGACGCAATATGATGGGGACTATATTTTTAACTATTCTGATGCTTCCTTTTGTAATGGGGGCTACTTATCTGAAATTGAAACTAAAAATCATAACCATTTTTTCCAGCTGGATGTTAAAGGGAAAAATCTCAAGAATTTTCTGGAAGACAAATACCCACATAAAATTGAGAATATTTCTTTAATCAAAATTGATGCAGAAGGATATGATAAAGAAATACTAAAGACAATTCCAGAACTTCTTAACAATCAAAAACCTGTATTAATGGTCGAATGTTACAAGAAGCTTAATTTCGATGAACGAGAAGAGTTGTTCGATGTGCTAAGCAATCACAACTATACCTTGTATCGTCTGCATAACTTCGAAGAACTTGAAGAACTGAAAATTATTTATCGTGAAGATATGCACAGGGAAAAACATTTTGAAATACTTGCAATTCACGAAGAAAACATTCCTTCATCTTTTTCAAATTGATTCAACGAAATTTTCTTTGTAATAATTATTTTGAATAAAATAATTCAGTATGGCTTCTTTAATTAAATGCTGCTGTTCATTAGAAGTAATCGGTGGTAATTTTTTCACTAATTCAAAATGTGGCCAGTCGTCCTCATCTCGACCTTTGTATTCATAATATCCTGCCGGAACCAGAAGGGTACAAATTGCAATATGAATTAAATCTGTTTTCTCCTGTTTGGTATACTTCTTATGGCCTTTTCCTAATTCATTTACACCAATCAAAAACAACAAAGCAGAGGAATCAAGATCCTCTCCAAATGATTTATTCAAATGCTTTTGAAGTTTTTGAAACCTTAATTCAATGTCGTGATCCATACTACAAAAATAAGGGATGTCTTATAATTGACTGCGATTTATTAACTAATTATCTATTCTCCGGAAATAAGACGAAAAGAAGCTGAACGTTTGGTTGCCGAATTCGTTCCTATATATAGGCTAAAATCTCCAGGCTCAACCTCCCATTTTTGATTCGCACTATAGAATTTGAGAAGCTCCGAGTTGATTGTAAACGTTACTTTTTTCGACTCTCCTGCATTAAGCTCGACCAATTCAAACCCCTTAAGCTCTCTGACTGGCCTGGTTACACTTGCATAATGATCGCGAAGATACAATTGAACAACCTCTTTGCCTTTTACATTTCCACTATTGGTAAGTGTTATAGAAGCTTTAATGCTTGAATTTAAATTCAATGAATTTGCACTTAATTCAATTTTCGAATAGCTAAACTTCGTATAGCTCAGTCCATAACCAAAAGGGAATAATGCCGAGTTTTTTTCGTCTCCATAATGTGACCAAAAAACACTTCCGGTATCTCCTCCCTCCGCTCTTGGTCGACCTGTATTTTTGTAATTATAATAAAGCGGCATCTGGCCGACACTTCTTGGGAAGCTCATGGGAAGTTTTCCACTTGGGTTGTACTCGCCGTAAAGTACTTGGGCAATCGCATCGCCACTTTTGGTTCCTAATTGCCAGGCCTCAACAATTGCAGGTATATTTTCCGCAGCCCAATTCAGAACCAATGGGCGCCCATTCATTAATACCAGTACGATATTAGGATTTACCTTATACACCTCTTCAAGAAGCTCCTGCTGAAAACCCGGAAGGTCTAGTTTAGTTCTGCTCCTGCCTTCTCCTGATTGAAATCCATATTCTCCTAGTACCATAACCACAATATCTGCCTTTTTCGCTATTTTTTTGGCCTCTCTAATTCCACATTTATCAGTGGTATTAATATCAACCTCTTCATGAAAAGCAGGAATCGAATTTATCAGCTTTACACCTCGTGCATGAACTATTTTATTGTCTTCATACGCATTTAATCCTTCGAGCACAGAAACTGCCGAATTATTATCCGCTGCTATTCTCCAATTACCCAAAGGACTGTTTTTATCAGCTGCTAATGGTCCTATGAGAGCGATTTTTTGTCCAGATTTATTCAATGGTAAAATGTTTCCTTCATTTTTCAGGAGTACGATAGATTTCTTGGCCATATCCAGTACCCCTTCTTGTATTTCTTGCGAACCTGTAATTTCTTTTTCTCGTTCCTCATCACAGTATCGGTACGGATCATCAAATAAACCCAATTCAAACTTCACCTTTAAAATTCTTCGAACCGCATCATCAATCTGCTCAATTTGAATCTTGCCTTCTTCCAAAAGTGATTTAATTTCATACAGATAGATATACGATTCCATATCCATATCCGAACCTGCATTTATTCCCAATTCACCTGCATGATTCCTGTCTTTAGCATAACCATGGTCAATCATTTCTTTTAAAGAACCCCAATCAGAGACAACAAATCCGTCAAAGCCCCATTCTCCTTTCAGTATATCCCGTTGTAAATATTTATCCGCAGTTGCAGGTATTCCATTTAGTTCATTAAATGAATTCATAAAGGTTTTCACTCCAGCATTTGCGGCGGCTTTAAAAGGAGGTAATACAATATTATGCAATGTGTTTTCTCCAATATCCACTGTATTGTAATCTCGACCACCTTCAGCAAATCCGTATGCTGCAAAATGCTTGGCACAGGCCGCCAAGGTATTTACTTCGCTTAAATTACTGCCTTGAAAACCACGCACTCTAGCCTCGGCAATTCGGCTGCCCAGATATGGATCCTCACCAGCTCCCTCCATTACTCGACCCCATCGCGCATCTCTGGTAATATCCACCATAGGAGCAAAAGTCCAGTTGATTCCGGCTGCTGTAGCTTCTTTTGCCCCTAATTCAGCAGATTTTTGTATCGCACTAAGATCCCAACTTGCAGCCTCTGCTAATGGTATAGGGCTAATTGTTTTGTAACCATGAATTAAATCAAAACCAATAATAAGTGGGATTCCAAGCCGAGATTTACTTACTGCAATCTCTTGTACAGCTCGTACCTCCTTCGCGCCACGAACATTAAGCATTGAGCCTACCCATCCTTTCGCCAGGTGGCCATACTTTTCCTTTGCATTTCCTTGTTTTGGGGAAGGACCGGTAACATTCCAGAAGCCATTGTATTGATTCATCTGACCAATTTTCTCTTCTAAGGTCATTTTAGACAATAGCTCATCCACTCTTTTATCAATCGGGACCTCCATTTCTAATTGAGAAATAATAGACAAAGGAAATAAGGCAAAAAATGAAAAAGAAAGAACTAGATTAAAATCCTTTAAAAAACACATATGAATATAAGGTTGCGTTACTAATGCATGATAAATTTAATGATCATTGAATCTATATCTTGTTAAAGATAATAAAGTAAAAATGGGGAGCATAACTCCCCATTTGTTCTACTAAAAATAAAATATATCTACCTTTTAATAATTCGATGCGTAGAAATCATCTCATCACTTTCAACAACCAGTGTATATACACCGCTTTTCAAATTGTTTAAATTTATCTTCAGCTTATTATTTTCAGGTGTTGATCTGAAAACTTCTTTTCCAGACATATCCAGAACGCTAATCCTTTTCATTAATAACTCTGAAGCTATTTCTACTTCCGAATTAAATGGATTTGGAACAACTGATAAAGACGAAATCGCCTCGTCCAGAAAACCAACCGAACATGGATCACAGCTTTCGAAACACACTGTAGAAATAGAAGGATCTCCTGCTACCACCATAAAAGAACGATTTGTAAATCCACCTGTTGTAACGGTGCACGATTCTCCTCCCAAAAATTCTTCCTGCGCTGCCCAGTTATCCATAGTGAATTTATATTCAATTGCTTCTCCTACAGTTAATGGGAATGTCCCTTTCCATAAGCCGCTTCCGGCATCGTTTAAGACATCACAATCTCCACACCAGTTATTAAAGCTACCACTAACATATACCGTAGCAAACGTCCCTGCATATTGAGACATGTCCACATTAAATGTCACGTTGGATTCACTCCCAGTTCCTCCCGGACAGGCTTCACAGCTTGCAAAACAAACTACAGGGAGCAATGCCGCTTCTGTAACATCTAAATAACGATTTGTAAATCCACCATCCGTAATCGTACAGGCTTCTCCTCCCAAAAATTCTTCCTGAGCTGCCCAGTTATCCATAGTAAACTTGTATTGAATTGGTCCAGCCATAAGAGGTAGGGTTATTTTCCAAATACCACCTCCTGCATCAATCATCGCATTACAATCACCACACCAGCCATTAAGAGTGCCACTTATGTACACCTGAGCAAAAGTTCCTGTATAGTCACTCATATCGACATTAAACGTAACGTCATATATCGATGGCCCAGCAGTTGTACCTGAACGCTGATAAATAAAACGCCACCATCCAGCACCAAAGTTAATGTCTGCAGTTAGTGTATTCCCATCAGGGGAAAAAGAAACATCATAGGTAATAGATGCTGGAGCATTAGCAGGGTCCGTCAGCTCTCCTCCATTATACACTTTTGCTAATCCAATATGAGCTCCTACTCCATCAATGGTTAATTGGCCAGTTCCAGAATCGTATGTGTATGTTCCTGTTGCATCGTTATGAGGTGCTATTGGAGCTCCGCATTCTTCAGCAGCAACCCCTTGCCAGGTTTCAAGCCAGGTTTCTGAGCCCATGCCATTTGCAAAATTATTCGATGAATCAAAGGAAACACTGTCATCCCAAAGACATGCTCTTGTCGTAACATCACCAGCACTGTTTGACCACCAGGACATATCTCCTAGACCTGGCCCAACACCAAGTGCTGCAGGTTGATTGGCTAAATACCATACTCCCTCAATTTGAGAGTATCCAAAGCCAGCAATTAGTAAAAATAAAAAAGTAAAAAATTTCTTCATTGTAAGTTGATTTATAATTTATATAAGCTAATGTATGAATAATAAGTGTAAATATGACATTAAGCCTATCTGTTTTTACAAAAAATTATTGTAGCCCTTTATTTACAAAGGAATATAACGGCATATCCTGAATTATAAATTCGGAATCAGGCCTTCTTTTTTCCAAGAAACCAAGCGAAAAATGCCAGATAAGCAAAACAAAATGCCCCAATAAAAAAGGACTCCTGAATACCAATAACATCGGCAATTTTACCTTGAATTGGAGGAATGATTGCGCCACCTAAAATCATCATTACAAGAAATCCCGCTCCTTGAGTCTGATACTTGCCAAGTCCCGCTATAGACATAGAAAATATACAAGGCCACATAATTGATAAAAACAGCCCCGCACTCAATAAGGCATATATGGCCACCGTTCCGGAGGTCAATAAGCCAACAATGATACAGGCAGTTCCCAAAACGCTAAAAACGCCCAGAGTAATTGCAGGTCGATCATTGGTAATATAAAAAACGATGATCTGAAGAAGGACACATAAAATATACCAGTACAGTGGACTCACATCATATCCAGAAGCTGAGGTCAAGCCGAGAACTATAAAAAATGCAGTTAATGGAACGAAAAACTTAAGAATATTTTTAACCTTTTTGCTTAAATCAAATGCATTTATGGCTCCTGACCATCTCCCAATCATTAAGCTCCCCCAAAACATCGCAACAAAAGGGGCTATCTCTGAGCTTCCATAACCGCCAAATGAATCCTTCTTTAATAATTCGCCCAAATTGCTGCCTATAGCTACCTCAACTCCCACATATACAAATATAGCGAGCATACCAAGTGTAAGCTGTGGATACTGCATTGCACCCCATTGGTCTTTTTGTTGTTTACCTTTGACGTGGGCATATAATAAACCCCCAACAATTACCAATAAGCCCGCACTTAACCAAAGCATTCTATTTTGATCTAAGGGACCTGATAATGATTTTATTTCCTCATTTTTTACCTTAATCTCTTTTGCGTTCTTCACATCGTCTTTTTTCAGGGCTTTCACCTCTGTCTGAATTTGTTCTATTTTTTTCTGATCTTTTGATAAGTAGCTTCCAAAAACAGGGGCAAAACATGCTATTAACAATCCTGTAATAACCAACAATGTCACCATTGCTTTTTTTGCTTTTTCGGGTTTTTCAGTGCTTATGCCGCTGGGTAATTTTTTTGAAACACTAAACAAGATAGCTACTCCTAAAAACAATGCTCCTACACACGCATACAATAAAATTACCTGATAAAGACTAAGGGATTCTATCATTTCATCATTAATCGATGATGCGGTTCCAAACAGAGCCAAAGCAACAATTAGTGGCCCTATCGTTGTTCCCAGACTGTTAATGCCTCCACCAAGATTTATCCGATTACTCCCTGTTGATTCATCTCCAAGAGCAATCATAAATGGATTTGCAGAGGTTTGCTGCAATGAAAAGCCAAGGGCAACGATGAACAAGCCGAACAGCATCCCGGAAAACACATTCAGATAAACAGAAATAATCATGGCAACAGCTCCTAAAGCAGAAAAAGACAAGCCATATACTATACTTTTTTTATACCCCCATTGTCCCACAAGGTCCTTCCCTGTGGAGGATCCAATTACAAATAACAAAAGTGCTCCAAGATAATACGCAAGATAAAATGCAAAATCTATGAGCTGACTTTGGAATTGGTCTAAGTGAAAATAATTTTTACAAAATGGTATAAAAACGCTATTCCCCGCAGCGATAAATCCCCAAAAGAAGAAGACAGTTGTAAGGGTAAATAAGGCACTATTATTGGTTTTAGCTGACATAAAATTGAAATTTAGTCGACCAATATATATTAAATTTTAGGATTAGCTGATATTTTTTTTCAGTTTACTTGATTGCTTTGATATGGAAAGTGCTTTTTTAATTTCTTTGACAATGCCCTGAGTATCATACCCACATTCCTCCCATAATTCCTTTTGGGTCCCGTGGTGTACATAATGATCAGGTATTCCAAGTCTGATTACTTCAGCTTGATATTTTTGATCTGTCATAAATTCAATAACAGCTGAACCAAAACCTCCCATAATACAACCATCCTCTATTGTGATTACCTTGTTGAATTTAGTGAAAACTTCATGAAGCATGACCTCATCCAAAGGCTTGACAAAACGCATATCATAATGTGCGGCAGAAACTCCAATATCAGTCAATTTCTGTACGGCCTCCTGAACAAAATTACCTGGATGACCTATTGACAAAATGGCTATATCATTGCCGTTTGAAACTCTTCTTCCCTTCCCAATTGTGATTTTTTTCATGGGTTTTTTCCAATCAGACATGACTCCCTTCCCTCTGGGATATCTGATTACAAATGGCCCTTGATTCGGAAGCTGAGCAGTATACATTAAGTTTCTGAGCTCTTCTTCGTTCATAGGCGCAGATACAATCATATTTGGTATACAGCGCATATAAGCCAAGTCATATGACCCATGATGAGTCGCCCCATCGGCCCCAACAAGACCCGCTCGATCAAGACAAAAGACGACATTGAGGTTTTGAATTGCCACATCATGTAACACCTGATCATATGCTCTTTGCATAAAAGAGGAATAAATATTACAAAAAGGAACCATGCCTTGTGTGGCAAGTCCAGCGCTAAAGGTCACCGCATGCTGCTCGGCAATACCCACATCAAAAGCTCTATCCGGCATGGCTTCCATCATTATACTCAATGAGCAGCCAGTGGGCATTGCTGGAGTAATCCCCATTATTTTATCGTTTTTCTCTGCAAGCTCCACAATGGTATGACCAAATACATCCTGATATCTCGGTGGTTCGGGATTTTGTGGAATTATTTTAACAATTTCACCAGTATCTTTATTGAACACCCCTGGCGCATGCCATTTTGTAGGATTCCCTTCCTCGGCATACTTAAATCCTGCTCCTTTTCGAGTTATACAATGCAAAAGTTTTGGCCCCGGAATATTCTTTAGGTCCTGCAGAATCTTTGCTACTCCGATAGAATCGTGCCCATCTATAGGTCCAAAATATCTGAAATTTAAAGCTTCAAATAAATTACTTTGTTTCAAAATTCCTGCCTTTAATGCCGTTGAAACTTTTGCCGCTATCGTTCTTCCGTCCGGACCGAATTTGGAGATCCTTCCAAGTATTTTCCACACCTCATCTTTCACCTTATTGTACGTATGAGATGTTGTTATATCTGTGAGATATTCTTTTAACGCGCCTACATTCGGATCAATTGACATACAATTGTCATTAAGTATCACAAGAAGATTAGCGTCTTTTTCAAACCCTGCATGATTCAAGCCTTCAAAAGCCAAACCAGCTGTCATTGCGCCATCTCCAATCACAGCAATATGCTGTACGTCTTTATTCTTCTGATGATTTGCCACTGCCATACCTAAAGCCGCAGAAACAGAAGTTGACGAATGTCCTACGCCAAAACTATCAAATTCACTCTCTGCTCTATTCGGAAATCCAGATATCCCGCCTTTACTTCTATTGGTGTGAAAGTCTTTTCTTCGTCCAGTTAAAATTTTGTGTCCATACGCCTGATGTCCGACATCCCAAACGAGCTGGTCCTCAGGAGTATTAAAGACATAATGCAATGCAACAGTAAGCTCAATAACGCCAAGACTTGCTCCAAAATGACTATTCCCAATTTCAGAAATAACGTCAATTATATACTGTCTTAATTCAGCTGAAACCTGTGGGAGTTCTTCAATAGAAAATTTATCCCGAAGGTCTTTTGGGAATTCAATTTGATTTAATAACGGACCGGCCTTAAATTCTGTCATAGCAATTATCTCTGCAAAATTATAGATTTCAGTACGATTAACCTAACAGATATCAATTAAATAGAAGGTCAAAACTCACACATTAATATGCGGTCTTTGGTTTTCTTTCGAGCATCACAGCTACAATAATAAACATAATTAAAAGGCTGTTTTGAACTACAAAGTTGAGCATAAAGTTATCAACCTGTATATATGGAGAAAGGAAAAATAGAATAAGAGCCAGTCCAATATAAAAAACGAATTTAAGTAGATTGTATGGAATAGGATAGTGTTTTTGTCCCAGAATGTACGACATAACCATTTGTAAGAAATACACAATCAATGTGGCCCAGGCACTTGCCATATATCCGTATTCTGGGATAAAAAGCACATTAATCAACACAGTTACTGCTGCGCCGGTAAGTGCAATATATGCTCCAAATTTTGTTTTTCCACTCAATTTATACCAAATACTCTGATTGTAATAAATTCCCAAAAAGATATTGGCCATTAAAAGGATAGGGACCACCTGCAATCCAATCCAGTACGTCTCGTTTTGAATAAAATATTTAAACAGGTCTATATTTAATGTCACCAATAAAAACACGCCGCACACAAAGGCAATAAATACATTCATAATCTGAGAATATATTTGATTCCGATTCGCATTCTTCATCTGGCGAAAAAAGAAGGGTTCTGCCGCATAGCGATACGCTTGTAATAAAATTGCAACTAACATGGCAAGCTTATATGAAGCACTATAAATTCCAACTTGAGATTCAGCATATTCAAGTGAGGATGGAGTATCTGGATTAAACAACATTTGCTTAAGCAGAATTCTGTCAAGAGTTTCGTTAATTATTCCAGCAAATCCAGCAATGGCTAAGGGAAATGAATATAAAGTCATTCTTTTCAGTAGGCTCCAATCAATTCCTGACACCAAACGAAATGACCGAAAAAGCAATATGGGCTTAACTAAAGAGGCAACAAGATTCGCTATAAAAATGTAAATTACTCCTTCCTCTGGATGCTGTGGAGAGAAAAAGCCCAATAGAAAAATCAAATTCAGAAGTATGTTTACGCCAATGGAAGACAATTGGATTATAGAAAATCTTTTTGCTTTTTCTTCTGCCCTTAGTTTTGCAAGCGGTAAAGCACATATAGCATCAATGGCAACAATGGCTCCAAGCAATAAAATATATTCTCCATGCCCCTCGTACAATAACAGACTTGCAATTTCTTCATTGAAAAGCAAAATCAAAAAGAAGAAAACGGTATTCAGTGACAAGAGGGCGGAAAGGCTAGTGGAGAACACATTCGCTTTGTCCTTCTCTTGTTGAATGAACCTGAAAAATGCGGTTTCCATTCCAAACGTCAGGACAACAATTAAAAACGCTACCCAAGCATATAATTCGGATACGACCCCATAATCTGCTGGATTAACAAATATGTATGTATAAAGGGGAACTAATAAATAATTTAGTAATCTTCCTATGACAGATGATAACCCATAAATAGCTACTTCACCAAAAAGACTTTTTATAGGATTCGACATTAATTATTTCTATAATTTGCTTTTCTCTTTTCCATAAAAGCGGAAGTCCCCTCCCTAAATTCGGAAGTTCCAAAGCACTTACCAAATTCTTCTATTTCAACCTCATATCCGTCAACTCCGTTTTTGTAGCCCGCATTCACGGATTTAATGGCCGATCTAATCGCCATAGGAGAGTTATTCAATATCTTTTGAGCCATCTCTTTACAGGTTTCCAGTAACATTTCTTGTTCCACAACGTGATTTACTAATCCTACATTCAAAGCCTCTTCGGCTTTAATCATACCTGCTGTAAAAATCATTTCGTTTGCCTTTCCTCTTCCAACCAGCTGAGCCAAACGTTGTGTTCCACCATATCCAGGAATTACCCCAAGTGATACCTCTGGAAGTCCCATTCTTGCATTTTCAGATGCAATTCGTATGTGAGAAGCCAAAGCCAATTCAAGACCACCTCCCAGCGCAAATCCATTAATCGCAGCTATAATCGGTTTTGGGAAATTCTCCAAAACATTGAACAAAATCTTTTGTCCATCTGCCGCTAAAGCCCCCCCCTCTGCTATTGAAAACTCAGCAAATTCTTTAATGTCTGCACCAGCAACAAATGCTTTCTCTCCTGAACCAGTAAGAATAATGACTCCTGTATTTTCATCATTGGTATAGCTAATCAAAGCAGAGTGTAATTCCTGAATCGTTTTTTTGTTTAATGCATTCAGCTGTTCAGGACGATTAATAATAATAGTTGTTATGTGGTTTTCAGTTTCTATTAAAAGGTTGTCAAACATCTCCAAAAGTTTTTGTGTTAAAGATAATAGTTTAACCCTTGAAGAAATTCTAATCACACCGATTTTTTCGACTTGACATTATTTCATGGTAGACAAACCTGAGAAAACTACATATAATTTGTAATTTTGCACCTCAATGATTCACCCAGCTTGTAAGACACAATAGCATGTTTAGACATTTTATGTTATTTACGAAGTTTCGGCTCTCTTTTCTGGTCGTACTTTCAGCTTTATCAGGTTATCTCTTTGCAGAAGGATCAGACCCTGTCGAAATCACCTATCTAATTCTGGGAGGAGCTTTTGTCACAGCGGCATCCAATGGCGCCAATCAAATCTGGGAAAGGGACCTTGACAAACTAATGAACCGCACTGCACATAGGCCCATTCCAACTGGCGCTATTCAAGTTTCTACAGGTATTTTCTTGGTAATTCTTTTACTTATTTCTGGAACTGTTTTACTATATCTTATCAATCTTAAAAGTGCTTTATTAGGTCTTGGGGCATTCGTAACTTACGTATTTATGTATACTCCATTGAAAACAAAAACCCCATGGGCAGTTTTAGTAGGGGCTTTTCCTGGAGCTATTCCGCCTTTTCTGGGGGCTATTGCGGCCACAAATCAATTTGGGTTTTTGCCAGGAATCTTGTTCTTTATCCAATTCACATGGCAATTCCCTCATTTTTGGGCAATTGCATGGGTAACACACGAAGACTATAAAAAAGCAGGTTTTCATTTACTTCCTTCCATTCATGGAAAATCCAAACAGTCTGCTTTTCAAATTATGTTGTATTCACTAGCGCTTATCCCTTTTAGCCTGGGGCCTTGGCTATTTGGTTGGACCGGCAATATCACTTTCATTGTGGTCGCTTCATTAGGCATTGTCTTTTTTCTCTATGCCTACAAACTATTTTTGAGTCTCGAAGATTCTGATGCACGTAAGCTTATGTTCGCATCATTTATATATTTGCCAATTATTCAATTTACTTATGTACTCGATAAAATTTGAGTTAACTAATTTTTAAATGATGGATTTATCTAAAGACAAAGACCCCGTGGTTCATGAAAAGATGAAAAAAAACCTTGTGTATGTGAGCCTCTTTAGTATTGTGATGTTCTTCACTGGCCTTTCCTCTGCTTATATTGTATTAATGGGAGATGCTATCTGGCTAAAGGCTTCCTTGCCTAAGGCTTTTTGGTGGAGTACAATCAGTATTTTGTTAAGTAGTATTAGCTTCATTTTTGCAATAAAATATGCCAAAAAAGACAATCAGAATTTTTTAAAGTCACTCATGGCTATCACCTTTCTTTTGGGATGTCTTTTTATCTATTTTCAGTTTCAAGGTTTTAGCGAGTTAAGAAGTAAGGGGATTTACGGGACATCTCTGATTATGGTGTCCAATGGGAAATATGGAGAGCCTTTTGAGGTGAAAATAAAAGATCAATTGGTCGAGGTGAAAAACAACAAATTCACCATGAACAATAAAACATTAGAAGGGGGAGAGCTTAAAATATTTAAATCTTTCTTGAAAAACTTTATCCCCAGTAAATCAAACCCTACGGGACAAAAAATCCCTAATATGCCTTCTGATATTCAGCTCCTATATAATGGCTCCCCTCTTATTTATAAGAAGGAAACTTTCTTTACAAATGATTCCACTCAGATGGGACCTGCGGATTTTTTAACACTCAGAACACTGGCTCAGAATGTTCAGATTGGCAGGGTCGATCTTGTTCCTTTGGGTGAAATCGGAGAAGATTTTAAAATTTGGTTTAAAGGAGAGGAGCTGGTTATGGAAGGACGAAACCTAACAAGAAAAAACGGGAAGAAACTCTCAGCTCATGACCTGGATGAGGCTCAAACATCTCGAGACAATGCATCGGGCTTTTTATTTGTTCTGGCATACGCGCATTTAGCGCATATTTTTGTGGCTTTGCTCTATCTTTTGAAAATAGTAGTTAGAACATTTCGAAATAATTTTAACTCAAATAATCACCTTTCATTACGTCTAACTTCCATTTTCTGGCATTTTTTAGGGCTTTTATGGGGATATTTGATACTATTTTTGGTTTTTATTCATTAAACTTGCAAAAAAAATATTTCAATGGCTGGTCACTCAACTCAATTAGATGCGAAAACTCTATGGGGAGGTAAAGAATCACCTTTCCAAACGAGTTACGGTAAATTAATGATGTGGTTCTTTTTGGTATCTGATGCACTTTCCTTTACCGGACTTCTTATTGCCTACGGATTTACTAGACATGACACACTTGAGGCATGGCCTATTGGTGAAGAAACTTTTAATACCTTACCTTTTTTGGGGCATGGTTATCCTCTGATTTATGTGGCATTGATGACATTTATTTTGATTGTTTCATCCGTTACTATGGTTCTCGCAGTTGAAGCTGGACACAGAATGGACAAAAAAGGAGTAATTAAATGGATGATTGCAACAATCATTGGTGGGTTTTTCTTTTTAGGATCACAGGCCTGGGAATGGAGTCACTTTATTCACGGCTCTGAGTTTGGAAAAATAGAATTGGCAGATGGCTCTCAAGCCATTGTCAAGGGACATTTTGGTGAACTAGAAAACTTTACTGTTATTGAAGCAGGAGTACATCATAAAAAAGGAGATGTGATTAAGGACGACTTAATGCATACCTATCAACATGCTGCTGAGAAAGGAAATTTATTCGATGGAAATAAAATTAAACTTCATGATGGTTCAATTGCCACTGTGAAAAAGGAGAAAGACGAGCATCTCAAATTAATAATTAAAAAAGCAGGTCGTGACTTCTCTGTTGGAAATGAAATTGAAGGAAAAAAAGCAGAGGAAATGTTCTACAGCTCCATGTATAGCGGGAAGGCAAATATGGTGACGTATGGAGCAAACTTAAATAAAAATGAATATGGGCCACAGCAATATGGTCAGTTTTTCTTTTTTATTACAGGCTTTCATGGCTTTCATGTGTTTTCTGGAGTAATCATTAATATTATAATTCTTTTGGGGGTAATCAAAGGGGTTTATCACAAAAGGGGCCATTATGAAATGGTTGAAAAAACCGGCCTCTACTGGCATTTTGTAGATTTAGTTTGGGTATTTGTATTTACTTTCTTTTACCTTGTATAAATAAGAAAAACAGTTATGGAAAGAGATGATCATATTGAATATTCCCTTCACGGACACCATTCGGAAGATGAAGGAAAGCGTATCAGAAGTAAAATTTGGAAAGTAACAATCTTACTAACTGCGATAACCGTTATAGAAGTTCTTTTGGGCTCATACATCAAGCAAAGCTCTGATTTGTGGCCTTATATAAAGTGGTCTTTTGTTGTTATGACGCTTTTAAAAGCAGGTTATATAGTAATGGTCTTTATGCATCTTGGAGATGAAATCAAATGGATGAGAAATGTCATTCTTATTCCGTATTCATTGTTCATTATATATCTACTTTTTATCGCCTTATGGGAGGCTCTTGCAGTTGGTGAAGCCTTTTCCAGCATGGTCTCTTAATTCCCTTAATTGGCAAGCAACAGATTAAATAGTATTATTGGGTTCTTTCTTGTTGCTGGGCCTGCCTTGTTCTTTATCTTGCTCGTATTGTTTATGTCCAGAAGGTGTGAGCATAAATTCGAGGTTTTAGATGACTATGGCCATATCAAGTCTTTTGAATTCAAAGATATTACGGGTAAAAAAAGAAACTCCTCCGAATTTGAAGGGGACCTTCTTTTGATTACAACGATTCAAAATACCTGTCCAGATAGCTGTGCTATATTAATGTGGCACACAAATCAAATGATCTATCAGCATATCTGGAAAAACAGAACGAAAAAGCTGAAACAAGTTAGGATTCTTTCTTTTGTCACAGACGGCAAGGGCAACCAGGTACATGATCTTACTAAAATTAATGCAAAAATTAACGCCCGTGTAGAAAACTATGACCCTGAGCTATGGATTCTGGCAAGTGGTGATGCAAAATCGGTGTATAACATAGAAAATAATGGTCAGACTCTGCTTCAAAAGGGAAAAGAGTATTTTGGCGGTGAAGGATTTCAAGAGCTTATGTTACTTTTAGATAAAAAGCACCATCTGAGAATGGTTCTTTCAGGAAAACAGGAAGGACATATTAGACGTATGAAACAGAGTATGGCATTATTGCAAAAGCAATATGATAAGAAAAATGCAGCTAAAAACAAGTAATGAGAACACCTTCTATTCTACTGTTATGTATACTCATTGGATGTGGAGAGGAGCAAGAGAAAAGTGAAAAGCTTCCTTTTATATCCAAGGAGCCAATAGAGTTCTCCGGGTTTCTAAATCAGGATTCTATATCTGTAAAAAGTGAAACATATAAGGGAAAAATCTGGGTGGCCGAATTCTTTTTTGCAAGCTGTCCAACAATTTGCCCGATTATGAATAGAGAAATGAAATTACTCCAAAATTTCTATCAAAAATCCATGCCGAAAAACACGATTCAGTTTTTATCTTTTTCTATTGACCCTACACATGATACTCCTTCGGTTTTAAATAACTACAAAAATCAGCTATGTGAATCTTGTCCTAATTGGGACTTTTTAACAGGGGGAGAACAACAAACACACCTTTTGGGAATTCAAGATTTTAAAATTTTTGCGGGAAAGGATGACGAGGCACAAGGAGGGTATGCGCATTCTGGAGCTTTTTCACTTATTGATAAAAAAGGATTTGTTCGAGGGGTTTATAATATTACAGACTTTAATGGACTGGCTGACAAAAATGAAGTGCTTCGCTTAAAAAGAGATATTACCAAGTTAATGAAGTATGAATAACCCACATGTCAATAAGAAGCTAAGAAATGTGATTTTAACAGTTTCAGTTCTGATTCCTGCTGCTGTAGCTTTTTTGTTTACAATAAAAATAGATGGGGTGGATTTTTCCTTTCTCCCGCCGATTTATGCTTCCTTGAACGGCCTCACTGCTGTGGGTTTATTGATTGCATTAATAGCTATTAAACAAAAGAAAATCGACATTCATAAACGAACAATTCAGCTCTGTCTGGTCTTTTCAATCTTGTTCCTTTTACTCTATGTCCTATATCATATGACATCGGAATCAACCTCTTTTGGCGGTTCGGGTGCTATTAAAGGGATCTATTATTTTTTCCTTATATCTCACATCTTTTTAAGCCTGGCTGTTATTCCTCTGGTTTTATTTTCGTATGTATTTGCATGGAAGGGAGACTATAAGCGGCATAAAAAATGGACGAAGTTTGCTTT
>Ga0206681_10000509_pt1 | contig 20684 bp, 15 predicted proteins | sample M150012015metaG_FD_161048 | JGI IMG/M metagenome (GOLD analysis project Ga0206681, IMG submission 161048) | Ammonia-oxidizing marine archaeal communities from Monterey Bay, California, United States - M1 500m 12015 | ecosystem: Environmental > Aquatic > Marine > Intertidal zone | place: USA... | reverse complement strand
GGAATAAACAACCTATTGGTAGATTTGACCACAAAGAACCTTTTAACACACAATCTTTAGAACTGCAACCCGGGGATACCATCTATATTTTCAGCGATGGTTTTGCAGATCAGTTCGGCGGCGAAAAAGGTAAAAAAATTAAGCCAAGTGGATTCAAGAAGTTCATAATTGACAACGCCGACAAATCAATGCAAGAGCAACAAGCACTTCTTAACGAAGCATTTGAAGGATGGAAGGGAGAAATAGAACAAATTGATGACGTTTGTGTAATGGGATTTAGATATGGATCCGAAAATAGATCCTAAGGTACGACCCCCAGTAAATTGTTTTTCGATGAAAGCAGAGCCAATCAATAAAGACCGTTTTCTTCCTACTATTGATCCGATGAAATTATTCACCTACATCTGTATTCTATTTCCCTTGTTCATTTGCGCACAAACGGACAGGAAAATCGACTCTCTCGATCAGATCATTGAAAACACTAAAATTGATTCAGTAAAAATTGATGCATTATTCGAAAAGTCAAACCTCATAGAGGAGACAAATCCATCAATGTCGTTGCAAATATGTGAGCTGGGTCTTGAGCTGAGCAGGCAGTTCAGGTACCGAGGTAGAGAGCTTCAGTTCCTGAATAATCTAGGTGTTCTTTGTTATAATATGGGAGCTGAAGAACCGGCAAGTAATTATTACCAGGAAGTAATCAAGCTAACGGAAAAGTACAATAATTACTATGACATCAAATGTCGTTCTTTTTCCAACTTGGGCATTATCTATCATAACAAAAAAGATTATAGTGAAGCACTGAAATGTTACGAAAACTCCATCAAGCTGATAATGGAAAAAAATCTGGACATTGGGATGGATGCTGCTTTGCACAACATTGCGTATGTGCATTTAGATAAGGCTCAGTACGACAGTGCCCTATTGTATTTTGATCGGACTCATGGAATTGATCACGACAGCATTCTATCCTTATCACAATTGGATGAGATCACTTCGGTTCAAAAAAAAAATGATTACGCGTACACATTGGCAGGTGCCGGACAGGTGTACCAAAAGCTAATGAATTATCCAACCGCCTTTGACTTTTTGAAAGAAGCACTAAAGCTCCGGCTAGAAGTTGGATATAAAATAGAAATAACAAAATCACACAATGATCTCGGCACCCTTTTCAGAGAACAGGATAATTCCTCATTAGCCGTGAAATATTTCAGAGAAGGTGGCCTGGAAGCAGCAGAAATAAATCTGCATAAGGAGCTTCTGAAAAGTGCCAAAAATCAATACGAAATTTACAAGGGTTGGAATCAAACTGATTCAGCCCTGAAATTTCACGAAATATATCTGATAGCCATTGAATCACTCAAAGAGGAAGAAACGGAGAGCTCTTTAGCACAGTTTAAATTCCAGAACAATCTGGACAAAATTGAACAGAAATTTCAGAAAAAGTCGATGGCAGATAGCATCCTCCGAATTGAACAGGTTAAAATAAACGAGGCCCAGCTACATGAGGAGAAAACGGTTCGTTACAGCCTTTTGGCAATTCTGATACTAATAGTAATATTCCTATTCTTTCTCTACAACAGGTTGCGGGTGATCAGGAATCAAAAAGATCTGATAAAAGAGAAGAAACAAGAGGTTGAAACAGCTTATGAAGAACTGAACAACGAAAAGAAAAAAGTAGAGGAGAAAAACAAGGTGATCACAGACTCTATGAACTACGCCAAACGAATTCAAAATGCCATTTTACCTGAAAATGAGCTAATGAACTCATTTTTTAGAAAGTTCTTTGTTTTTTATCAACCGAAAGACATTGTTGGGGGAGATTTCTATTGGTACAGACCTTTTAACAATCTAGCTGTAATTGCTACTGTCGACTGCACCGGACATGGTGTCCCAGGAGGGTTCATGAGCATGATGGGTAGTTTATTGCTTGACAAGATCGTTCAAAAGCACCAGCTGGAAACATCCGAGATCCTGGCAGCCCTGAACCAAGAAATAATTCGTGTTTTAAAACAAGATGGCGGTGGTGAAATTCAAGATGGCATGGACATCTCCTTGTGTTTAATTGACAAAAGCAAGAACGAAATGCACTTTAGCGGCGCAAGGAACGGGATATTACTTATCCAGAACGGAGATATTAAACAATATAAAGCTGACCTGCTTCCTGTAGGAGGGAAATTCACATTAAAAAGTAAAAAACAAACAAGAACTTATCAAAAACAAGTAATCAGCTTAAATAAAAACGATTGGGTATTTATGTATTCCGACGGCTACCATGATCAGGTAGGTGGAGAAAAATTCACTTCCTTCGGTATGCGGAAATTTGAACAATTGCTACTAAAACTAGACTCTTCAGACAATTATTCAATCGAACAATTGCAAAAAGAGTTTGACAATTGGAAAGGAGATGTCCCTCAAGTTGACGATATTCTTGTATTGGGCTTTCAGATTTAAAACCCCGGATGTTGTGGCTTGTTACCCAGACATTCTTCAATCGATTCCATCACCTCAGCAGTTAACTTTGAGCTTACTTCAACTGCACCTAGATTCTCCTTAAGCTGAGCTTCCTTGGAGGCACCTAAAATAACCGTGCTAACATCACGATTCATTAAACACCAGGCAATTGCCAGAACAGGCAACGAAATATTGATCGATTCGGCTATTTCAGCTAACTTTTCAGCTCTTTGAATATTCGGTTTACTTACTGTTCTTTCCTTGAGCCACTCCAGCCCCTCTATCTCCATCCGCGTATTTTTAGGTCGATTACCTGAATTGTATTTACCGGTCAACACCCCTGAGCATAAAGGCGACCAAATTGTCGTCCCTAATCCGACCGTGCGGTAGATCTGTGAATATTCAACCTCTACTTTTTCACGGTGGAACATGTTGTATTGCGGTTGCTCCATTGTAGGTCCGATCAAGTTGTTCTGTTTGGCAACCATGTGCGCTTCCATGATCTCCTGCGCACTCCACTCCGAGGTGCCCCAATACAATATTTTACCCTGTGTGATCAAATTGTGCATTGACCAAACCGTTTCTTCGATCGGCGTTTCCTTATCAGGCCTGTGGCAGAAGTAAAGATCCAGATAATCCACCTGTAATCTTTTTAGCGCTTGCTCACAAGCCTCAACAATATGTTTTCTATTTAATCCAATTTGAGTCGGCTTCGAATCTTTTAGCCCTTGATGGCCAAAGAAAACCTTGCTTGACACAAGAAAGCTATCTCTTGACCATCCGAGCTCTTTCAATATTTTACCCATGACGCGCTCCGATTCTCCCCTCGAATAGATCTCGGCATTATCAAAAAAGTTAATCCCACCTTCGTAAGCAGTCTGCATTAGTTTTTTAGCAGTCTTCATTTCAATCTGCTTACCAAAAGTAAGCCAGCTACCGAAAGAAAGCTCACTCACTTTCAAACCTGATCTGCCCAATTTTCTATACTCCATAATACTGATTTTCGGCCCCTGCACCTGGTCTAAAGTTCCAAACTGCCATAATTGGTTTTCTCAAAATAACTGATTTTATCGGAATGATCGAACAACTGTATAGTGAAAAGGGAGATCACCTCAAATATGTTCGCCTATCTGAATTAAACTCTAACACCAATAACACACACGTCATCCACCTGTTCCAGATCACCTCGCCAGGCTTCGAATGCCTCATCAATAACAGAATGCTGACCTTTTATTGGTCCTTCCTGAATGGAGAGAAGTAACTGTTTAAAAGGTTTGGTCTTGAATTTCTTTCCTTTTTCACCCCCGAACTGATCCACATATCCATCCGAAAATATATAAAAACAATCTCCTGGGTTCAGTATAAATGTGTGCGTTGAAAATGGTTGGGGATCATCGATTTTACCAATCGGTTGTTTGTTGGCTTTGCACTCTTCCACTTCTTCTGAACCCTTCCTGATGATCCATAATGCGTTATTCGCTCCCGCATAACACAATATGCTTTTATCTACGTCTTTTCTTAATGAGCACAATGCCACATCCATCCCATCTTTTACGTCTTCATCGCTTTTCTCGAACTGCTGTATTACCAGCTCACGGGTCTTGTCTAGAATTTCCCCCGGCACCGTCAACCCAAACTCTCGAACCGACCTGTTAAGGGCATTATTACAAACTACGGAAACCATTGCACCCGGAACACCATGTCCCGTACAATCTGCTGCAGCGAACAAAGACATTTCTTCAAAGTTCTCGAGCCAATAGAAGTCTCCGGCAACAATGTCCTTTGGTTTATAGAGCACAAAGCTTTCAGGCAATGCTTCCTGAACTAACCGTATAGGAGGTAGAATGGCATCCTGTATTCTTCGAGCATAGGTTATCGAGTCCATTACCTCCTTGTTCTTCTCTTCAACGATCAGCTTTTGACGCTCAATGATCGCGTTCTTTGAGGCCAGCTCAGCATTCGCCCGTTTCTTATCCTTGTAATTCCGATACACCATGAAAGCAAATGCAAGTATAATTACGGTCACGACAATACCTGCCCAGATCATAAGCTTCTGCTGCTCTATCTTCTCCTCCTTTACTTCCAGATCCACCTGTTGCAGGTCGATCGTCGTCTGATTTTCTTTGATCTCTGCTCTTTTCCCAGCAAGTAAAGAATCTTGTATGGCTAGTTCAGCAAGAAATGTTTTTTGTTCCTTTTCAAGCAGACTATGAATGGAATCCAAAGTTTCCATTTCCCTTCTCAGTCTGGTTCCTGTTTGAGTAAGTTCAGCCTGTTGTGCAGCATTCTGAAGCATGATCCTCTCAAGATTTTTCTCACTCATTGCAATTTTCATCTCTTTTGATGAAAGGTCCTGCTGTTGCAGTTTTATCTGTTTTTGTTTCGCCTCAACCATGGAAACAAGCTCTTCGAGTTCCTCCGTTTGTTCCGTAATTTCAAGTTTCTGCTGATCGATCTGATCTAGCATTTGCTTGTATTCATCAACCAAGACAGCCAGGTCCTGAGCATCCAGCTCAACGTCTTTTCCAGCGCGAATCATGGTCATAAGATCTTCTGTATTGGTTATGTTTTCTTCTGAACGAGAGCTGAACAATGCCACTCTTGCCTGAGGCGTCAATCCCGCCTTTCTCATATTGGTTTGATTTACCTCAAATCTTCCCATCTTTGATTCTGCCACCACGTTGATCATGGTTTCTTCAAATGGGTAACCTTCCGTGCACAACAAAACAGGAGAACCTGAAATTTTTGATTTGATGCTGCTTAGATCCAACTTGCCGTTCCCATTAACGTAGAGTACGCGTACGTTTCTGATGTTTTCGATATTCTCGAAATAATATGTCTTTATACTCTTCTTCTTCAGCTTCCTGAACTTTTCAGCAAAAAGAAATGCGTTGTAGATCTTCCTCGTGGTAGAATCTGCACCTATAAATCCAATATTGAAGGCGGAGGAAGTATCAATATAGTCAGAGGGCCAATCGGTGTGCTTAGCAATTTTATAGATCGTATATCCCTTCATATTGCCTTCCTGAGCAGAATATGAAAGGAACAACAGGCAACAGATTATTGTGAGAAAAGGCCTCAATACAATTGATCTTAGTTCAGGTATCGAAATTACCATAATTTATTTTCAAAACCCTTTATATTACTTTTTACTACGATCACTCATCCAGTTTCTTCCATTGATATCAACCAAATATATAATCATACGGAAATAGTTACTACCATCATTGATATGAGTTCTACTCAAGGAAGATTTCTCAACCATGTCTCAAACAATTTGTAGCTTAGCAAAAAACGGACAAATGAATTTCAGACAATTATTGGTAACCGCGGTTATTGGCCTTTTTTGTCAACCATTGGCACAAGCTCAGCTGACCATTAACGGCACAATTGTGCACGATACAATTGATCGGGATTTCATTCTATATGTACCCAGCTCCTACAACCCGTCTGTTCCGGCTCCACTGGTCTTTAATTTTCACGGATATACCAGTAATGCCTTTGACCAGATGTGGTATGGTGATTTCAGGGCTATCGCAGAGACTGCAGGATTTTTGATCGTACACCCACAGGGAACTTTGGACGGAACGGGTACAACTCACTTCAACGTTGGCTGGGGTGGCAGCACCACTGACGATGTCGGGTTCACAGATGCTCTTATAGATTCGATCGCTGCTGATTACAACATCGACCTTGACAGAATATACAGCACGGGAATGTCCAACGGTGGATTCATGAGCTTTCTTTTGGCTTGTGAACTTAGCGATCGCTTTGCGGCAGTCGCCTCTGTAACCGGCTCCATTGCGCCAGCCAAATTAGTGGCATGTAACCCACAACATCCAACACCCATCATGCAGATCCATGGAGATAACGATGGGACTGTTCCCTATACCGGTGGCTTTGGATGGTCAGAATCTATCAGTAATGTTGTTTCCTATTGGACAGGATATAATAATTGTACCGCTGCACCTATAGTTACCAATGTTCCGGATATTAACGTTACAGACGGAAGTACTGTAGAGCACTATCTATATGAGGACGGAGACAATTGCGTTGAAGTGGAACATTATAAAATAATTAATGGAGATCACACCTGGCCGGGTAGCTCCATAATATTTCCTGGAACGAATTACGACATCAATGCATCAGAAAAGATATGGGAGTTCTTTTCGAAATATGACATTAACGGTGAAATTGGGTGTGTTATTGGCATTAACGAAACCATACATGAGCAGAGTAATTTCGAAATGTACCCTAATCCGACAAGCAGCAAAGTTCATTTGAATTTCGGTTATTCAGGAACAAAAACGATACGCATCTGCAACGCCATGGGGTCGCTAGTTAGCGTTAGCTCAACAAACAAGGACAACCTGATAATTTCCTCTGAAGGATGGGGAAGTGGCTTCTACTTCGTAAAGGTAACGGATGAGCAACAAGTTACCGTTGTTAAAAAATTACACGTCATCGAAGGTAAGTAACAGGATCCGTCTTTGCTCTATGCCATCATCCTCGTAAGAGTACCTCAGTAGCACCTGCACCATAACGCTGGTAAGAGCCATCCAGAAATTCATATTGAGGGTATATGTTACGAAGCTCAGACCTGATCTCTTCCCTTAGAACACCTGCTCCTACTCCATGTATAAAAACAACTCGTTTCATATTCCGGCTAATGGCAATGTTCATTGAGCGCCTGAACTTTGCCATCTGCACCTCAACGATCTGGTGATTTGGCATACCACGGTGCGAATCGATCAGGTTCTCAATATGCAGATCGACCTCCATTTCATCGGTGGTATTCATTTTTTCCAGGTGCTTGAATTTTTTAGAAAGCTGAGAATCAAACTTGTCATTCTTCTCCTGATTAGCCACCTGATCAACGTCACTTTGACTGATCTCATAATTCCCCCCCATCATAACCAGCTGTGAATCCTGATACTGATAATCAAAGCCATCTTCAGTTTCTACCGTGATAAGCGTACCGCTTATCGCCGTTATAACTCCACCCCCTTCTTCATTTAAAAAACTAACCTGATCGCCTATCTTAAACATCATTACAATTTATTGCTTTACAAAAGTAATCAAGGTATTGAATTGAACTATCTTTGCCCCATGTCAGGGATTAGAATAAACAAATTTGTAAAAGAAACGGGACTGTTCTCAAGACGGGAAGCCGATAAAGCTATTGACGAGGGAAGAGTTACCATCAATAATAAAACTACAAAAACCGGAACATTAGTGATGGAAAACGATGTGGTTCATCTTGATGGTGAGATCATCAGACCCTTTGCTAAATCGAATAAGAAGAAGACCCAACATCCTGCGGTTAACCCAAAATCGAAAACAATAAGAAAGCAACAAACCGAATCGAACAAGACAAAATTCAAGGATAGGTAATTCATGGGTCCCGCTCGATTACAAGTTTGCCTGTTCTTTCTGCTGACGAATCTGCTGTTGGTTGTTGCGGGCTGTTCCGGTGAACAAAGCAAAACGCACTATGCTGAAGTTGAAACAGGTGATTCTACCAATCAAGGCATTTGGAAAATGAAAGATGGTCCATTTGTCATAAACAAGGATACAACAATCGCAACTGATGTTATTATTGAAGCTGGCACGCTGATCTTGATCGATGATTCCGCCGAGTTGTTTTTTGAAGGAGATGTTCATTTTGCCGGCACTTCTGAAAAGAGGATCAAAGTCGCCCCGATCAACAACCATTGTGGCTATATCACTTTCGATCGCGATAAAGCACATGTGAATATCGAAGAAACTATATTCGTCAACAGCAAGTTGAAATTTAATCAATTCGTTTATGCCACACTAAACGCTGTCCGGATCCTGAACACAGCTAAATTACAGAGCAATGAAAGTCTGATCTGTGCATATAGGGGTGGGAACCTGACTGCAAAAGAGATCAAAATGATAAGTAACGATTGGGGTGAAGGCATAGTTGTGAGCAAAATGGATACAGTTATCATTACCGATTCCTATTTTGAAAATATCAATGATGCTGTTGAAATTGAAATGTGCTCATACGGTCAGATCCGAAACTGCCAATTTCTTCATAACAAAACGGATGACGCTATAGACCTGAATGGGTGTGATACCGTTTATATTGAAAATAACCGATTTACCGGCGTTGCAGACAATGCCATCGAAGCGGGATGGAATCTTTATTACAAACGCAAAACTCATAAAGTTTACGTTACCAACAATCTATTTGAGACTTGTAAAATTGGAATTCAGGCAAAAGAAGGTGCACACATTGAAGGAGATCATAACACATACCGAAACTGCAATTACATTACTTGTTCACTTCACGAGGGTTCTTTCCAACAACACAAATACTCAATTGTGGACAGTGTGCTTTTACGCACCGATTCTTTAGAACAACATGCAATACGAACCAGGTGGGAATACTCAGCAACAAATGGTAATAAGCTTTTTGGAACAAAGAACTGTGTACAGCCTAATTTTAAGGCCGCAGATACTATCAGCTGTTTCGGGGAAAGCTCTTTAGGATACCATGAAAATAGTATAAGGAAATCTATGAAATGAAAAACAAGTATGCTATTCTTTTTGATATGGACGGGGTTCTCATCGATTCTGAACCGCTCTGGCGGAAAGCTGAAATAGAGATCTTCCAAGAGGTTTCTATTTATTTGACTGATGAGGATTGCGAAAGCACCGCAGGATTGCGCATAGACGAAGTAGTAACACATTGGTATAAAAAAAGTCCCTGGAAAGAAAAGCCCGGATCGAACAAATATGATATTGAATACAAGATCGTTGATCGGCTCATTCAATATATCATTGAAAGTGGTGTGCCTATGCCTGGTGTTTACGAGATCTTATCATTTTTTCAGCAACAAAGAATTCCGATGGGCATTGCTTCATCATCAAGCTATCGTATTATTGAAGCAGTTACGCATAAATTGGAAATCGGAGACTTCTTCGACGTGATCCATTCGGCAGAAGAAGAAGAATATGGCAAACCCCATCCTGATATATTTATTTCAGCAGCAAAAAAAATAGGGGCTGAACCAACAAACTGTATTGTTATTGAAGATTCCTTTAATGGAATAGTTGCCGGACTCGCTGCTAGAATGAATGTTGTAGCTGTTCCCGATCAAAAGCACTTCAATAATTCGAAGTTCGACATAGCTACAGTAAAGATCGGTTCATTAGAGGCATTTGATGAACGAATCCTTGGTCAATTGACATAGCCTTTCCTTATTTATTACGATTATTCCTGATGAAGCTCAATTGATTTCTACCAACACATTTATTCCGAATTTATATTCAAGAAAGAAGTTCTTATTCCCTGCTGAAACTCGCCAAGAGCATTAAAACGATCATGCATTGTAATAATATGAGCAGGTAATGCAAGAGGCTGATCTGTGTCTCAGGTTCAATAATTTCTAACCCGTACTTTAATGTTGCATAAAATGCAAAGGATGCGCCTAACCCCACTAGATATCCCAATTGTTTATAAACATCGATCTTGCCGAGAAGTTTTTTGTCATGCGCAACCAAGGTTTCAGCCCGGACCAAATAACCACCAAATGTAAAAGTGAGCTGATAACCAATGTAGATCAATAGAGCAGAAACCAGGGAGTATTGCAGGAAGATGAAAGTAACGACTGTGATCAGCATCATTACCTCAACCATTAAAGAGATGTAATAAAAGCTCTTGATATTAAGCAGTTTCTCGTAAAACACCGCAATTAGAAGCATGCCCAATGCCAGGACGATACCACCTATCGAATAAACCATAGGATCCAACGGCTTGTAAATTGTAAACAAAATACCGATCGATAAGCCTGTGAACGAAGAGTTGAACAGCTTGTACCTTAAAAACGCCTTATTGTTTAACTTCATGGACATGATAATGTTCATTCACATTAGCAAGGCCTTTTCACCTTGAAAAGCTTCCCTCCACACGTCTTAATGTTCTTTCACTAAAAGTGAAGGTGTAACTCAATCCTGCAGGTAGAGTGTCGACAACAATTTGGTTCCCCTGGTTATTTTCATTCTTTCCTGTTACTATTGTCACCACCCCGAAGCGAACATCTCCATCCAGATATTCGGGATCCCCCATCTTACGGAAGAACTCTTCCTGACTCATTCCGATAGCCACTCCATTATCAAAGCTGAACCCGGGGTATTTTAAACTGAAGGAGCTCAACTTCCAATCGCCATTCTGCATCTTGTACCGAAATTGACTGGATTGAAAATACAGCTCTTTTACATTAGCTGAACTATCGGCATCAGAAGGTACTAGGCGCTCGTGAATCTTAATTCCCTTGTTCGATCTCATTTTCAATTTAAGTTTGCTTGTGGAAGGCAATGTGTTAAAAAGCTCCTTCGCAAACTCTGCATTGACTATTGCCGCATCTCCTGAATTACTGTACATGGGCTCATGCACCAGATTTTTGTACCGGATCTTATCTTCAGGGTCGTAAACAGGCATTCCGCAATCCATTACCAGCTGCTTGAAGCTTTCCAGCTGTTTCAGCGCCTTTTTTTCTGAGAAAGACTCTGAGTAATCCACATCGGGGTAAGGGTTCGGAAACAAAGAAATTTTTTCACATTCAAAACAGATCGAAATGGATGCCACCGGCGCGTGATTTTGATCAAAATAAATGATCCCATGTCTAGGGATAAAACACTTTGATAGACCCAGATTTAAGCTCGACATATTCTGATCCGTAATACTTGTCAGAATATTTTCATGCTTTTCATCCAGAGTTTTGCCATTTCCTATTTTGGTTCGTGCATATCCCCTTTTCTCCCAGATTTTCATATCAGGCCTACTCTTTGATTCCAGTACGTTAAAAACATACATTTTCGTGTAGCTGTAGGCTATCCCCGGAAACTCCTTAGACTGAGCATTTGAAACAATATGCAATAAGTTTAGTACAAGAATACACGCAATTGCCTTTTTCATTCGTTTATATTTTAATGAATACATGTTCCAATACATCTATATTAAGATGTAAGATCGTATTACTGAACTGGCCTAATTTAACACAAAGTTGTTAACACCTCGCAGATAACACAGCTAAAACTAACGGTAAAATTTAATTAATTCGTTATTGTGGGGAGAACCTTGTTAATAGTAATTCTTATCGCAATTCCAATCTTGAATGGAATTGCGCAAGATCCAAATCTGGACAAGCTGGAGATGTGGCATGACCAAGGACATTACAGATTGGCCTTAAGAAAATCGAATCAGCTTATAAAACTTGATGAATATGCGGAGCATGCATTACCACACATGTGGAAAGCACTAAGTATCGCAGGGCTTGGTTTGAAAAGGTCGAGAAGTTACAGTAAACTTCTTGAAGGATCAGCAAGTTCTTATAAAGGCTTTCTACAAAAAGAAAATGCATCCTACTATCGAGAAACATACTACAACGAAATAATAGACTATCAAGAGTTGTTTCTGAATCAGATAGCTGAATTGAAGAAGAAAAGACCTAAAAAAGCTCAAAGATTATTTGAAGTCTATCGAGAGACTTTCGACGGGCATATGGCTTATGAAGATATCGTAAAAAGTGAAAAGGCTGAAATAGCCAAGAACATACCGAAGGGCCCCAATTCCAGTGTCAGGAAGCATGTTGTGGAAGAAGCAAAACAATATTTAGGGGCCCCGTATAAATGGGGAGGGTCGAATAAAAAGGGGTTTGATTGTTCCGGCTACACTTCCTATGTAATGGCGAAAAACGGTATTAATATTCCAAGAATGGCGCAAGACCAAGGTGCTAAAGTATCCAAGATCAACATTCAAAATGCCCAACCGGGAGACTTGGTATTTTTTGGCAGCGGAGCTAAGGTTACACATGTTGGAATTGTCATATCCACACCCGGAGAAGATCTGAGCATGATACATGCCTCATCATCCAAAGGGATCATGATAAGCAATATTGATAAATCCTCTTATTGGAAACAACGATTATTATTTACAGGAAGTGTTATAGAATGATTATGAAAAAGAAAAAAATAGTTTTGATGAGTTGGCTTTTGTGTTCCACAGCATTTGTATTTGCCAACTCAAATTCCAAATCAGATACGGAATCTAAACCTCCGGCCCCTAAAAAATCAGTTACTCTAATTATTGACGCGGGACATGGAGGACACGATCCGGGCAACTTGAACGGTGAAAAAGGGATGAAGCTTGAAAAGGATCTGAATCTACTTATAGCTAAAAAATTGGGGGGATACATGGAGGAGTTTCTTAAAGGACAGGTAAACGTCTTGTATACTAGAGAAAATGACAAATTCATTGCCTTGGAGAACAGAGTCACAGTTGCAAACAGTAAAAAGGCCGATTACTTCATTAGCATACACTGTAACTCCGACAGCAAATCACTGATCAATGGAACAGAAACTCATGTGCATAATGCAAATAGTAAAGTAGGACTGGACCTGGCTACCGAAATTCAGAGCCAGTTCATGTATAGAGCTGGTAGAAATAGCAGAGGGGTAAAAGTAAAACATGACCGGGGGTACAACCTAATGGTGCTTAAGGATTCAAAAATGCCTGCGGTACTTGTGGAGTGCGGATTTATGTCAAACGCAACGGAAGAAGTTTACCTGAACAGCGACAAGGGGCAATCGTTGATCGCCTCGGCTATTTTCAGAGCATTCAGAGATTACATTCAAAGACGGCATGGAATAAAGCAAAAAGGCCTTGAGTCGATTTCAAAATCCAAAAGTCCTGTCTATAAGATCCAAATACTTGCTTCGAACACTCCTCTGTCCACAAATATGCCGGATTTCAAATCGATTGGCGAAAAAATAGAAGAGATAAAGTTAGAAGGAGCCACCTTCAATTTCAAGTATTATGTTGGCACATTTCAAACCAGAAAAGAAGCCAGAAAAAAATTGAAGAAACTACACGAATCTCCCTTCAAAGACGCCTTTGTAGTGCGCTTCGATTAGACCTGTTCAAAATACACAACAGTACTGTCAGGTGTTCTTGTAATCGGGGTCTTCAATTATCAATAGACTTGCTTTGTAGAAATACCAACCGGTAATTGTCATTAGAACATGGCTAATATCCAAATGGTTGAACCATTTGCCAAAGCCAGTTTGCGTTAAGAAAATAATGGAGCCCAACAACGACCAGGCAATCCCTATAAGATACAGCCTGCTACCCTTTTGCCTGGTTTTATAATAAACAAATCCATAGAATGTCCCCGTTACTAATAAAATTCCATATGCAGAGTGAATAAGTACATAGAGAAACTCCAACGTGCACAGTGATATTATCATGAAAATTGACAACTCGATAATGTTCATCCACCTGAATATCTTATTGTAGATCGGCTTTGTTAATCCGGCAGAGTATTTTATTGCCGCTCTCTCTCCGAGTGCAACAGCAAACATGCTCAACACCCAGTAAAACCACTTCCAATACTCATTAATTGCATATGCAAAGCCGTGTCCGACAACTCCTCCTGAAAAAGCTGAAATACCCATCAGTAAGAAAAAGCACCTGAAGTAAAAAGACAATCCTAGCGTATCCTTTTTCCGTCTAAGCTTAAAGAATGCATAAAAACAAACGAGGCTGACAAGGATGTCTGTCAGCATAGTTACTGGCTCATCAATTCTAATTCCGTTGATGAAAATTGTTGGATTCTTTAACGATTCAGGTAACACCATTTGTACTAATTTAATAAGAATACGAATGTGTCTTCACCTGACAGGCTAACTTGTGACTCCGAAATCCCTAACAAATTTCACTATAGCCTGATTATCGAATCACATTAAACATCTTAGTTCCACTGATCTGATCTTCAGCATCAACAACTAACAAATAGGTGCCATCAACCAAATGGTTTGTAGCAATACTTATTCTTCCTGTGCTATTCGTAATATTTTCACATAACACCTTCATTCCAAGTAAATTGTAGATAGATAAACTAGCACCTCCACCCGGAATTCCTGAATAGTTCAAAGTAAGTGCCTGATCAGCCGGATTAGGGTATATGCTAATCTCCATTTCAGTAACCTCAGGCACAGAAAAAGGAGCAGTAATGCCTATATCATCCAGTGCCATGTCACTTTGAAAATCATCTCCGGTGACCCCTCTGAAGCGCAGATTAATGAGTCCGCCTGCATACGCACTGAGATCTACATTGGCCTGCTGCCATAAACCTCCCTGATTGCCACTTAAAGACCAAATATCAAGATCATACTCTACACCATTGAAAACATCTAAGGTCAAAGAGCCCATATCAGGGCCATACATATTATACCAGAATGATAAGAATGGAGCACCCATCATACTAAAATCCAAACACGGCGTTATCAGAATTGCCTCTTTATCCAAGCAACCACCGGACGCTTCAGTAAATAAATACTTACCGGTACTGGTACCCAGAGTATGATCCGTATCCGGCCCGGTGCCACCGGATGGTGTGCCATCATTGTCTGTCCTCCAATCATTATCATCAATAGATGCACTGCTCTCGTTCCGCCAGCCACCCGAAAGATTACAGATCGTTAAACCACAATCATTTAATGCACCGCACAAGCTAAAGCTTTCAAAATCCTGGACCCACACGCCTGTCATTGTCGCAGAAGTACTGACCACAGTTTCAACATTTACTGTATCATCACCAGAAAATTGATCCAACGGGTGATCACTCCACACTACGGTTTGGTAAATTCCATTTGAAGGAAAGTCCAGAGTAGCTGAGAAAACAAACGTGGAATCCACTCCCGGATTCAATGTAGCGAGAAAAAGCTCTGAAGTGATTGCCCCGCCATCAAGCTGTACGGACAAAGGGATAGAATCAATCGGATTCAATCCAACATTAGTTACTCTCACCATTATAGGTACATTACCGGTATTGTGGCAATTGAAAAAAGTACCGGCCACAGGAGATTCTATTGCGCTAACTTCAATCCCAAACTGCAGTGCACAATTTGAAATGCCAGGCATTTTTTGAACCGCATTCGCTCTTCTGCCCATTCCCCCATTCGGGAAAACTGCTCTTACACTGAACCAATCTTCCTGAGTATAGTCAATCCCATGAACAACTATACTGTCGCTAGCCGTTCTACCAATTGAGTCCATATACATAATCCCCAATTTGCTTATCTCGTATTGCAAAGCGCCGGGCACCATGTCCCATCTTAGCAACAACGAATCAGGGCAAACCCATTCTAAAACAACATTTCCCGGCGTTTCAGATATGACAAACTCGGCTTCCGATGTATCCGCAGTTGCACCTCTCGAAACACGGATCAATGCCCTTTCTGTTGGACTGGCAGGGACAACCCAAGTATATTCTCGATCGCCACCAGACACACTGCTGGAAATTGCATTCCAGGATACACCTCCATCAATGGAATAGTCCAGCGAAAAAGAACCAGCATCCGCATGGGTATCCCATCTTATAATCTCCTGTTCTCCAGGAACAAAAGATTCACTTCCTGAAGGATAGGTTAATGTTATGTCTTCATAGATAAATTCCCATAAAATGTAATATTTCTGTTGACCGAAGGGAACTGAAAAACCTTCTACATGAACGGAGTAAGTACCTGAAGGAACCGTGTTGATCCTTACCTGCTCAACATTGTTAAGACTGTCTCTGCCTTGCACTGCATCAGCATTTAAACTGGAAACATTTGGTGTAGGATCAAGAACTAACGGTCTGTGCAAAAGTCCACCCGGTTCTTCCACTGTTACATCAAGATCGTTTATTAGAACAATCGAAGATGATGGTGACCCACCCTCTTCCATCCAATACAACATAACCCTGATCTCTGCAACTCCCGACGGGACCGTTAATGAATGCGTGTTAGTTGAACCGGGAGTAATACTATCCAACAGGTAGTTTTGTTCCTCAATTACTGAAACGGCTTTGTGAGCATTGACCCTTCCCCACCCAAAGGAATAATCAGGACCGGGATTCCCCAGATCTTCAGCAGTATTTAACATACAAGCTTTAATTAACCCTGAGTTGGGGTCCGAACCCCCGTTAAGTACACGGTATGCGTGATACAATAATGCAGTAACTCCCGCTATTCCGGGTGAAGCGGCCGAAGTACCCCCTCCCGGAGAATAGCTATTATTAGGGTTAGTTGAAAGTTGCTCGAAGCCGTTTGCCGCCAGATCCGGTTTAAGGCGTCCATCTGCAGAAGGCCCTCTGGAGCTGGACGATTGAAGATTATCACTTTCATCCAAATTTGCCGTAGCAATAACATTCTTTCCGATCTTATGGCCACCAGTAATGTTCCCAAATGCCCCACCGGCACCATAACCACAATCCGAACCTCCGCTGTTTCCACAGGAAAAAACCTGGATCAGTGCAGGATTGTTGTTGATCTCATCATCCACTTGCTCTGTAAGTGATGTATAACCGTCATTGCATCCATTACCGTATGAAGAATTGAATATCATCACCTGATCATTCTGATGCAACGTAACTGTATTTGGCAAAGCAGCATCGTATTGCCTGACATGGATAAAAGCACCTGGGGCCATACCTTTCATGGTAGGATCTAAATTCCCCGCTCCTCCAAGAATACCGGCAACCATATCGCCATGACTTCCCGTAAGGTCTCCGATCACATCCGATTGCTCCGTACGACCGGTAAAATCGATATGCGGACCAACAAAGCCATCATCGTTAACCGCAACTGATACTCCGGACCCATCATAATTTCGACCTCCGGCAAATCCCCGGCTTAACATATTGGCTCTATGTAATGTTCTCCCCAGATCATGTTCCGGCTCCCCGGGTTCAGGTGCAAGATCAACATAGCGAACAGACGAGTGTTCGGCTAAGTCTTCTATTTCGGCCATTACAACATTCGCATAGATCAAATTAGCGTGTTCTATGATTTGCGTTACATCTACAAGATCGACTAACTTATTTGCAATCAAAGACACATCAAGATCTTCGTAAACCTTGATCACAACTTCCAATTCCTTTTGGTTTTCTTGCCAACCTGAAGTTTGCTCCGCTCTTAACCTTTGAAGCACTTTCATTTGCAATGGAAGTTCAGCTACACTCCTTACACCGAGATCTAACAAGGTCTTGGACGTTACATGAATGGGTAAGCTTGCAACATAAGCGTTGTATGGCACATACTCCTGCAATTGTATGCCCAATTCTATAAAGGTTTCATGTCTAGCTGCAGTCGGGACTTCTCGAAACTGAATCAATCGATGCGCAATGCCTTCCCTTCGTTCAGCAGATGAAAAATGCTTTTCCATAGCCAGAACATTTTCCGTAAGATGGAGCTCACCGGAATTCAGTAAAACCGGCTGAGCGGAATGCTGACTCACCGCATTACCAAAGGTTAATGCTACCAACAATAAGAGGACTACAATATCATACTTACGCATAAGTCTTTAGTTAAAAACGGAAAATAGGTAATTTAATGCTTGACAAATTGAAAATACTTCTTTTATGCTTGCTACGATCAGAATGTCTTATTCGAAATTCGCATCAATACCAGTCAGCACCATTCTATTTGAAAGAAAGGAAAGGATCTATTTTTTAAACTTGAGCTTTTCTGAACGTCCTTTTTTAAAGATCTTATTGCTCACAACCTTCCCTTTTCTCAAGGCCTTCTGTTTTTCGAATGGCAAAGCACTGATCTCCTTGCATTCATCAGAGCAACATGTATCCATCTTTTCTTGGCACTTGGGGCATTGAATAAATAGTAAGTGACAAGCCTCGTTAAAGCAATTCACATGTGAATCCCACGGCTCCCCACATTGATGACATTGTGAGATTATCTCGTCAGAAATCCTTTCAGCCCTTCTATGGTCGAACACAAAATTCTGACCAAGAAATTTATTTTCCAGTCCTTCGTCCTTTACCTGCCGTGAATATTCAATAATTCCTCCATTGAGCTGATATACATTCTTAAACCCTTTATGCTTATAGTAAGCGCTTGCTTTCTCACATCGGATTCCACCTGTACAATACATCACCAGATTCTTGTCTTCTTTATGATCCTTGAGGTCTTGTTCAATGAGATCAAGTGAATCTCTAAAGGTGTCTACATCCGGAGTAATTGCTCCTTTAAACTGTCCTATTTCACTTTCATAGTGATTTCTCATATCAACAAGAACAGTATCCTCTGATTCAATCATTTCGTTGAACTCTCTGGCATCTAGATGGACTCCTTTATTGGTTACATCAAATGAATCATCATTTAAACCATCTGCAACGATCTTGTCTTTAACCTTTACTTTTAATTTAAGGAAAGACTTATCATCTTGTTCAACTGCCACATTAAGCCGTATTCCATTAAGAAATGAAATGTCATATAAGTGATCTCTGAAATTGTCAAAGTCCGGAGCAGGAACCGAAATCTGGGCATTAATTCCTTCATTGGCAATGTAGGTGCGGCCTAGAATTCCCATTTTATCCCAATCTATAAATAGATGATCTCTGAAAACTTGAGGGTTTTCGATTTGTGCGTATTGATAGAAAGAAACGGTGATTCTTCTTACACCTGCGTCATCAATAAGTTGAGCTCTTTCTTTCGCACTTAATTTATTGTACAGTTGCATGCTATACTAATGTTTTTAAGATTGAACTTACGGCAAAGTTAAGCATTTCACACGAACAAGAGCTGACACCTTAAGCTTCAGTATTCGTATAGTTCTATGCGTTGATCAGATCGGTTCTTTAGACAGCAATCTGAATCCGATTCGGCTTCGCTTGACATCAACTTCAAGCACCTCTACTTCTACATGTTCGTGTAAAGCTACCACTTCGTTCGGGTCGGATATAAATCTGTCAGCCATATTCGAAATATGGATCAAACCATCCTGCTTCACACCAACATCCACAAAACAACCGAAATTCGTAATGTTGGTGACAATACCCGGCAGTCTCATCCCGGCTTTCAGGTCTTGAATCTTATGAATTCCTTTTTGAAACTCAAATATCCGTACCTTCTTTCTTGGGTCCCTACCCGGTTTTTTAAGCTCGTCCACAATGTCCTGAATTGTTGTCAAACCAACATCATCACTAATATAATCAGCAAGGGATAATGCATCCAAAACACTTTCATTACCTATAAGTTCTTGTATAGAAAGCTCCAGGTCCTTACCTAGTCGTTCGACAAGCTGATACCTCTCCGGATGAACGGCTGAATTATCCAAAGGGTTATCACCACCCGGCACCCTTAGAAAACCCGCACACTGCTCATATGCTTTGGGGCCCATTCGAGGAACATCCAATAGCTCAGCCCTACTCGTAAAGGGCCCCTCTTCCTCTCTGTGGCTGACAATACATTCTGCAAGAGCAGGGCCAACACCAGACACATAATTCAATAAGTATTTTGAAGCTGTATTCAAATCTACGCCGACGGAGTTCACACAACTTTCAACAACAGTGTCCAGGCTTTCTTTCAGCATTTTATCATCAACATCATGCTGATACTGACCAACTCCTATACTCTTCGGATCGATCTTAACCAGCTCGGACAAAGGGTCCATCAGCCTCCTTCCAATAGACACCGCCCCTCTTACGGTGACATCGTATTGCGGGAACTCCTCTCTTGCTACTTTACTTGCAGAATATACCGAAGCACCATCTTCTGACACAATGAATACTTGCAAATTCCTTGAGAATTTGATCTTTTTCACCATGGCTTCCGTTTCTCGTGATGCTGTACCATTTCCGATCGCAATAGCATCCATATTGTATGTTTCAACCAGATTGGAAATTTTACTCATGGCCTTTCCCTTTTGATTTTGGGGCGCATGAGGATATATATTCTCATTGTGCAATAAATCACCCTTTTCATCCAGGCACACCAGCTTACATCCCGATCGAAACCCCGGATCTAACGCCAATATTCGTTTCTGCCCTAGGGGTGCTGCCAAGAGAAGTTGACGTAAATTCTTTACAAATACATTGATCGCCTCTTTGTCTGCTTTTTCCTTAGATGCGCTCCTCATTTCATTTTCCAGTGAGGGGCGTAACAATCTTTTGTATGCATCTTTAATAGCTATTTTTATCTGCAAAGAGCTTTTCGTGTCTCCTTTTACAAAGAACCCCTCTATTTTCTCGATCGCGCCAGCCTCAGGTGGCAGCATCGATAGCTTTAAATAACCCAGCTGCTCTCCTCTTCTTAACGCTAACATTCTATGTGACCGACATTTGTTCAGAGATTCTGAATAGTTGAAATAATCCTTGAACTTCTCTCCTTCCTCTTCCTTCCCGCTAACCGGTTTAGAAATAACC
>Ga0206681_10000508_pt1 | contig 20725 bp, 22 predicted proteins | sample M150012015metaG_FD_161048 | JGI IMG/M metagenome (GOLD analysis project Ga0206681, IMG submission 161048) | Ammonia-oxidizing marine archaeal communities from Monterey Bay, California, United States - M1 500m 12015 | ecosystem: Environmental > Aquatic > Marine > Intertidal zone | place: USA... | reverse complement strand
CCTCCCCATACTGCAAAGCTACTGGTACAACAATAATGGAAAGACAATGGATAAGTTCATCTTCAATCAGTTTTGCTTCGTCCAGGATAAAATGAGGTATGCATATAAAAATGGGAACTGGTCTGGGGCCAGAATATCAGAAAATGCTGTCGAACCAAAATTTGAACCTTTACCCTTTGGTTTTGATCCGATAGAAGAAACCATTATAGACCTTGAGCGCAAATCATTATTAATCAAGTCATTGAATGAATTCAATGCATTTCAAAAAGACCTACTGCCCAACTAGCTGGATTCAAATGGGCGGGATTCCCAATGACAGACCGCCTAAATTCGTCATTCGATTAGCTCAATTTTTCTATCTTGTGTCCTAGAATTACGCACATTTATGAGAAAACTCTACCTTCTAATTTTCATGTTGTATCCATTTCTGATGATAGCCCAAACAGGCACATTGAAAGGTAAATTACTCGATGATCTTGGCTACGAGTTGATAGGGAGTGACATCTACATTGACGGCAAAATGGTGGCCACAACCGATAACTCCGGTGAATACGAAATTCAAGTCCCTATTGGGAAGCATCAGGTTGCCTTCATGTCTTTCGGGTTTGATGACGTTGTTGAAGAAATCACCATTAAGGAAGGCGAAACTTTCACAAAAGATATCATTTATGAAGAGGATAAAAACCTGATCTCGGAGGTAGTCGTTTCCGCCGGGAAATTCGAACAAAAAGTCGGTGAGATAACTGTGTCGATGGCAATTTTGAAACCGGACCTGATAGAGAGTAAGAATATCGTCACATGTGAAGAAATAATTGAGCAGGTACCCGGCGTTAATATGCAAGAAAATCAAATTTCTATTAGAGGTGGAAGCGGCTTCAGCTATGGTGCGGGTAGCAGAGTTCTTTTGATGGTGGATGACATGCCTATGCTTGCAGGTGACGCAAATGACATAAAGTGGAGCTCTTTGCCCATTGAGAATCTGGAACAGATCGAGATCATCAAAGGGGCTTCATCTGTTTTGTATGGCTCCTCGGCATTGAACGGTGTAGTGCACATTCGAACCGGATTTCCAAAGATCAAACCAAGAACAAATGTCAGGATATTTTCAGGTTTTTACGACACCCCGTTTGCTGATTATAAGGGGTCCAATCTTTTGGGAACCACGGATTCTACATTTAAAAGAAAAGATCAGCAGTGGTGGTCTGAACCAAGGTACTACACTGGAGTAAACTTTTTTCATTCCAGAAGAGTGAAAGAAAATCTGGACCTTACCTTTGGTGGTGCAGGGTTCAAAGATCTTGGATACCGTCAAGGCGAGTGGGAAGAACGTGCAAGGTTGAATATGAACTTGAGGCATCGATCAAAAAAAATTGATGGACTGGCCGTTGGATTGAATGGTAATGCTCAGGCTTCTCAAGGTACGTTGTTCTTTATATGGCAAAATGCAGACAGTGTGCTAATTCCGCAGGGAGGAACAGACACTGCCACTACCACCTTAAGCGATTACAAAACATACCGTATCAATGTTGATCCATATCTGACTTACTTTTCCAAAAAAGGGTATAAACACAGCTTGAGATCACGCTGGTACAATACAACAAACCAGAACAACACGAATCAGGCAGCTACCGCCAACACTTATTATGCAGAGTACCAATTCTCCAAAAGAAATAAGGAAAAGGCGTATCACTTTACAACCGGTATTACAACCATGTATACAGCCGTCATATCAGAGCTCTATGGGAATCATAATTCAAACAATTTCGCTGCATATGCACAATTTGACAAGAAGTTCTTTGATAAACTTAATATTTCCGGCGGCATCAGATTTGAATATTTTAGAATTGATACTGCAGAAACAAATTCGAGCTTTACCATCGGTGACAGTAAATTGCCTGTGCAACCTGTTCTACGGGTAGGCGTTGCCTATGAATTAGGCAAATTCACGTTCCTCAGGGCTTCGTACGGGCAAGGCTATCGATTTCCCACTATAGCAGAAAAGTACGTTTCCACTTCGGTAAACATTCTGAACATTTTCCCGAATCCACTTGTGGAAGCAGAAACGGGGTGGAGTGCTGAGATCGGCCTGAAACAAGGGTTTAAGATCAACCAGTTCAAAGGTTATATCGACGTCGCGGCCTTTGCTAATCAATACGACAACATGATGGAATTCATGTTTGGATTGTACAGGTTTGACGGAACCCCATGGGATAATGCAGTGCATGGCTTTCCATCATTAGCAAACTTCGGTGCACAATCTCAGAATGTACAATCTGCAAGAATTACCGGATTCGATATACAGATCATGGGAGCCGGACATATTACAGATGACATTAAATTCAACATTTTTTCCGGATATACATATATGAATCCGATAACGTTAAATACAGACTCATTGTATATAGATACGTTCAGCAATGATTCTACGGACATGTTAAAATACCGTTTTACGCACCTTGTTAAAATCGACTTCCAGATCGATTACAAGATCTGGAGCGCCGGAATAAGTGCTCGATACAACAGCTTTACCCCAAACATTGACCGCATATTTCAGCAGGAAATTATACCTGGAGTTGCTATTCTTCCGGGAATGGACACCTACAGACTAACACATAACAGAGGTGATTGGGTGTTTGATTCTCGAATTGCTTGCCAGATCAAAAAGTACTTAAAAGCCTCTTTCGTGATCAAAAATGTAATGAACCGAGAATACATGAGCAGACCCGGAGATGTAATGCCACCGAGAACCTATGCAGTCCAACTGTCATTTACCTTTTAAATCTTACAAAAACAGATTCCACCCAGGCATGATCAGATAAAAAGACTCCTCCTTTAGCCCTCCATTTGGCTGTAGGTCTTTGCACCATTTGACTGATTCGCTGCCAATCGGATTCGTTTTTGGAGAAAATAAAATCGATCCTTCTTGCGTCACCAGAGTCAGTTGCACACAGATCATTGTCCTGAAAATTTGAAGTGTGTTTTTCTTTTGAATCATTCAGGTGTCCTTCCTTGCCCTGAACCACTTTTTTTAACATCTCAAATTCTGTAGAGTCATCACAGGTATTAAAATCACCTGCCAGCCAATAATTCTGTTCACGAAAAGCTTCGGAACATTCAGCTATTTTTTGGTATTGATGATTTCGAACCTTCTGCTTTTTGCTCTTGTTCCCCGCTTGAAGGTGGGTATTGACCACAACGATTTCTTCATGCTCTAGCTTGATCCTGGCCAGCTGAACCCCTTTCCTTGCAATAGCGTCGATTCCACTTTTATGTTTGAAGTAGCATATTGTATCAAACCGAATAGGGTATTTCGAAAAAAGCATCAGACCGGAACACTGTTTTAATCCTGACCTTCCGGGCGAAACATAATGCGGGTAGATAAATTTCAAATCATCTATCAATTTAGTCCTGCTTTTCACATGAAAAAGCTCTTGTAAGCAAATGATGTCTGCGTCCATAATTAGTATAGCACTACTGATATGATCCACCCTATCCATTTGCCCATCGGCTAAAATTGCAGGTCGAAGAAAAACATTCCAGGTGGCGATCTTTATCGTGTCCTGAGCAGACAATTGTGCTGCTATAAATAAAAATGAAATAATCAGGCCTGTATACCGCATCGCTGTGAACAAATTTACACTAAAGCCTTTGAATACGATATTCGAAAACCGTACATTAGCTTAGTTGCCAGTATGGAGAAGATAGCGAAGCATATCACTGAATTGTTGTATTATCATGATTGTGTGATACTTCCGGAACTAGGTGGTTTTATCGCTAATTACAGATCCGCTAATATTGATCCCCAACGCAAATTAATTCACCCACCGAGCAAAAATGTACTTTTCAACAAACACGTTAAGGTTAATGACGGCTTGTTGGCCAGTAAACTTGTCAAAGAGGAGTCCATTTCGTATGATAAAGCGATCAAAGAGCTTACTCGTTTTATCAACCGAACAAAAAAACAAATAAACTCTGGAGAACGTGTTGTTCTGGATAAAGTTGGGGTATTGTACCTGGACAAAGAAAATAATATTCAGTTTATTCAGGACTCTACCAACTTTTTAACCAGCAGCTTCGGATTGCCATCGGTAGACCTGATACCTGTTGAGAAAGAAGTGGTAAAAGAGGTAGAAAAGGCAGCGGATGAACCAAAAATTATCCCAATTGGTTCTACTGCTAAAACGGAAAAAAGACAAGAACCGACGCCCATTAAAAAAATACACCCTAGTGCTACTAAGTATAAAACACCTGACACAAATCAAAAAAAGGAAAACGAAAAAAGAAGAAGCACTGCTTTTTGGGCAGCTGCAGTTTTCATCCCGCTGGTTCTCCTATATGGTGTATTAGCAAGCTACAACGGACTGAAAGATGGCAACGGCTTTAATACCGCATCTCTTAATCCCTTGTCATGGTTCGATGCCAAAGACTCAGTATTTGAAAATGAACAGATCAATGCTACACCTGAAGTAGTGATTCCAAGTTTAACAGACCATCAAGAGTCTAATTTGAAGGACGAAATTAAATCCGTTCCGGAGCAAATTGAAAATATAAATGAAGAACCAGCTGTAACTGAGGAATTAGACACGGCTATTAAAAATAATAGTTCACCGGCAGTTGCAATACCGGAATCCACATTTGTTGAGCCTGAGCATAAAATCAAGACCGATTTCCGATATCATTTAATTGGAGGATGTTTTAGTAAAGAGAAATATGCTTCAAATTTTATAGCTGACATGATCGACGAGGGGTTCTCAGCACAAGAACTAGATGTTCATAATGGTTTGCATCGCATTTCACTAGGAGGCACAAATTCGAGAAAAGAAGCAAGACAGTTGCGTAAAAAGGCAAAAGAGCAAGACATCTCCTCTTGGATCCTTAAGCTTTAATCACACTCTCCGGGTGTATACTCAGTGATGCCGGAACATTCTGCCCTACAGGCATTACTATAGGTTTTATTATCACATCCGCACACCGGATCATAATCCATTTTACAAATGCAATCAACTTCAGGCTCATGGGCCACGCACTGTACGGATCTGGCAGCACATCCTACCATAAGAAACAGCAAAAGTGTCAGAAGTAAATTCCCTATTTTTTCCATAATTTTTTAACCAGCTGAACAATAAGCATCAGAACAATACCTGTGCCAAGAAAAATCAATGTTCCCCAGATCCAGTTCATCTCGTGTTTAAGCTCGATCACAAACACAATAGCCACTAAAAATACTGTTGCCACTTCATTCCAGAATCGAAGAGTCATTGAGCTCCAGAAGACCCTGTCCTGTTCAAAACGACTCAAGATCACCTCACAGAACAGATGATAAAGAACCAGTATCCCAACTAACACGAGCTTAACCTTCATGAAAGAGAAATTAAATAATGAAGGTCTAAGAAAGAGCATCCAGGCTCCGAAACCGATCGTAAGAATCATGGCTGGCCATCCTATAACATACCAAAGGCGTTTTTCCATTAACTTATACTGACGCTGCAACGTAACCCGTTCAATTTCAGGTTTTTCTTGTGCTTCTGCATGATAAATGAACAGTCTGACGATGTAAAACAATGCGGCAAACCAGCAAACCACAAAAATAATGTGCAACGATTTTAATACTAAATAAGTCTCATCCACAGCATAAAGGTAATGCTATGTAACAAATTTAACGCCCTTTTATTTTCCATAATCAGTACATAATGAATTACTTTGCACTTTGAATTGAATTGGGATGAAAACTGTAACCTCTATAGAAACGTGTGCAACGGCTACTAAACTGGTATTGCCCAACGACACCAATACTCTTCACAACCTTTTTGGAGGCCAGCTAATGGCGTGGATGGATGAAATAGCAAGTATTTCTGCTTCAAGGCAATGCAGACGTGTTGTAGTTACCGCAGCGGTGAACTCTGTGTCATTCGATTATCCGATCAACCTTGGCGACTTTGTAACACTAGAGGCTAAAGTCTCCAGAGCTTTTACCTCATCTATGGAGGTTATCGTGGATGTATTTGTTGAAAATCAAGTTACAGGTGAAAAGAAAAGAGCCAATCAGGCCATCTTTATATTCGTTGCAATAGATCAGATGGGAAGGCCAATTGAAATTCCCCAGGTAGTTGCTGAAACAAAAGAGGAAGAGGAAAGATACAACGCTGCACTAAGAAGAAAACAGTTGAGTCTTATCTTAGCGGGGAAAATGAAACCCAAAGACGCTTCAGAACTAAAAGCATTGTTTGAATAATGAAAGCACAAGATTGTATCTCGATTTTTAACGGAGCTATTGCTGACTATCACAAATACGACGATGTAGATGCTCAGATCAACACCCGATATACACTTAACAGTATTGAAGAGTTGCTGTTCAGGAAATGTTGGATCGACACTGTTCAGTGGCATTTGGAAGACATTATTCGCGATCCTGAAATAGACGACAACAAGGGAATTGCCATAAAGAGACGCATCGATGCATCTAATCAGGAAAGAACGGATCTGGTGGAACAAATTGATGACTGGTTCAATGAAAAGCTGGCCCATATCCAACCACAGAAAGAAGCCAGATTAAACACTGAAAGCGTCGCATGGGTTCTGGATAGAATTTCGATCCTATGCTTGAAGCTCTACCACATGAAGGAACAGACCGAACGAATCGATTCGACTACGGATCATCTGGAAAAATGCAATCTGAAATACAGTATTCTGCTTGAGCAGAAAGAGGACATGATAAGGTCGTACAACGAGTTACTGGAGGACATTGAATCCGGGAATAGGATTGTTAAGGTATACAGGCAAATGAAAATGTACAATGATCAGACTCTGAACCCAATACTTTACAAAAATAGAGGCTGATATGCATCTGCTGGCCATACGTTTTTCTGCAATGGGAGATGTGGCATTGACCGCTCCCGTGATTCACTCATTGCTTGACCGTAATCCTTCGCTACAAATCACACTCGTATCCAATAAGGCATACGAGCCTTTCTTCAATTTATCCGATCGTTTTCATTTTCATCCTGCTTCATTAAAGGGAAAGCATAAAGGACCAATAGGATTATTCAATTTATATAAGGAGTTAAAAACAACCCGTTACGATGCTGTTGTTGACCTACATGACGTACTTCGTTCAAGGATACTATGCGCCTATTTCAAATCTTCAGGTTCCCGAGTTATCCGATTTGAAAAGGGTCGTTCTGATAAACGGAATCTATTAAACCCTTCCTGCGATTTTAAAAAACTTCCGCACACAACAGAAAGATACTTTTGGGCTTTTCAAGCACTTGGCTTAGAGATAGGCATGTCCGATCATCCTTGGAAAAAGACATCAATTTCTGATGCCCTCACCCAGTTTTGTCTTGCCAACAATTTGAATCAGGACGATTCGCTTATCGGAATTGCCCCGTTCGCTCTTCATGAAGCAAAAATATGGGGTAACGACAAAATTAACCAGCTCATCACAAAAATTAAACAAGAAACCAATGGCAAGGTTCTATTATTTGGGAGCCGAGATGAAATTCCCGAGCTAAGAAAAGTTTTAATAGAGCATCCTGACGCAACAATAGTGGCTGGTAATCTGGATCTGGAAACAGAACTACAGCTGATGTCCAACTTAGCAGTAATGGTATCAATGGATTCGTCGAACATGCACTTAATGAGCATTTTGGGAAATAGAGTGGTCTCAATTTGGGGTGGCACGCATCATTTTATGGGGTTTGGACCCTTGGGCAATGAAGACCTGATCGTTGAAGTTCCAAAAGAAGAATTACCTTGTAGACCCTGCACCGTTTACGGCAAGACTGAGAATCAGCTCCAACGAGATTGTGCAAAAGCCGCAATGAAAGGCATAAAAGTTGAGATGGTATTCGAGAAGATCCAAAAAACTATTCAATGAAATTTTCATTCCATATCTTCTCTATTGCTTGCATTTGTTCTCTCGTATTATCTTGTCAGGATCAGTCAAATATTCAAGCTTCTCCCGAAAAGGATCAAAGCAACAAATATTCACCATTAAACAACTTCTTTAGATCCCATATTTCAGCTTCCGATTGGCAAAAGGTTCTATCGGGAAATCAATTTTCGGCTACTAAAAAATTTGTTACCAAGACTTATCAAAAGAGGAAAGAATCGGTTTGGTTTTCTGATCATGGCTTATCAAAAAATGGTGAAGACCTGATGTATATGCTCAACAATATTGCCGGGTACGGTCTTGATTCTTCACTGTTTGAACTTGATCAAATTATAGAATCAATTTCTAATTCAAACACAAAAGAAAATAAGTTTCAAACTGAAATGCGTCTTACCAGCGAATACATGAAACTCGCCACTTACCTTAATAGGGGATTCATTTCTGAAAAAACCTATCAGCCTATATTTGAGATCGATAGTGTAAAGCCGGATCTGTCACAGCATTTGTTGGACGCTGCAGAGAAGCTCAGTATTATTGAAAGTTTACATTTCTTTGAGCCTAAGATCCCTGAATACACGCACCTGAGAAACGCTTTACTGAACTTCACACAGAATTACCCGATGAATCCGGCCGTAGCGAAGATCACTCCATTTAAAACTGACTCAGTAAAATGCTATTCTGAAGCTGGTGTTGCATTATCATTACTTGGTTACCTTGATTCCATATCCTCTACCAATGATTCATTGGTTTGCGTCGCTATTAAACAGTTTCAGAAGCACAATGGATTGAATCCGGATGGCAAGCCCGGGAAACACACGATCAAGGCATTCTCAGTGAGTAACAAGGAACGGTTTACTGCTGCACAAGCTACATTGTCTAAACTGAGGTGGTCACAGGCACAAAACAGAAGCTCCTATTTATATATAAACATACCTTCTTTCACAATGAAGGTTGTTGAGAACAGACAATACATTCAGAAACACAAAACCGTTGTTGGCAATACCTGGACAAAAACCCCGGAGTTCCATGCTGAGCTTGATCACTTCATCTTGAACCCCAAATGGTTTGTTCCTAAAAGCATCAGCTCAACCGAATTGCTTAGCAAAGTTCAAAAAGACAGCACATACCTCAACAGAAATGGTTACGTGGTTACAAAAGGCAAAAAAACGATAAGCAGTACCTCCATCGATTGGAATAACATAACTTCAAGCAGCTTCAGATATAATATTTCACAAAATGCCGGAAGAGGCAATGCCCTGGGCAAAATTAAATTCATCTTCCCGAACGTGAGTAATGTGTATATGCATGACACACCTTCCAAGCATTTTTTCGCAAGAGACATAAGAGCTTTCAGTCACGGTTGTATACGTTTGCAGAATCCTGTGCAGCTTGCAAAATACATCGCTGAACATCAAGACCTATCTGTTCAAAGCGATAGTATCCAAAGTAAAATAGACAGCCAAAAGAATCGTAAAATATCCCTTAAGAAAAAGATTACGGTTTACATAGAATATTATCTGGTGGGTACCGATGAGAACGGAATCATAGAGTTCTATTCAAACATCTACAAGAAAGATTTAGATCTGATCGCTGCTTTGAACAAAAATAATCAGGAATTAATTGCTCAGGAATTGTAATGTTCCAGAAAGTTCTCATAAGCTTTCTGACTATTTACAATTTTTGACCGTCGAAGATATTCTTTGTTCGGTGAATAGATAAAGAAACAGGAGCCATCTCTAATGATATTCATCAGGTTTTCATAATCGTCAATAGGAACAGCCGGACAGCCCAGGCTTCTACCAAGAACATTATCATTGGAATTCAAAAATGATTTTGTTGCATAATCCGCTCGGTGAATAACAACACCCCGATTGTAAGCATTGTCGTTAAAATTTCTTTCTAAACCATAAAGTTTAATGCTCTCATCGTGCTTTCCTTTGTAAACCCTTCCAGTAATATAGAAGCCAAGACTGCTTTTGTGTGAGTTATGCTCATTGGAAAATGCCGTTGCTTCTAGACGCCCCGTTTCCATTCCATGAGAAACCAATGACCGATGCACCACCTTGTTCAACTCAATGTCGATCACGAAAAGTCTCTCTTTATTTGAAGGAAGTGAAAAATCAACAATTGTCAAATACCTCTTCTTCTTCAATTTGGTGCTTTTCCGCAAATAATGATATCCCTTTAAACCGTATTGCAGTGCATTATAGCTGATCTTCTCTTCCTTTACACAATCATAGAAAGATTCTGTGAAATTCAGAAATACTTGTTTGGCATTCATTGGCGAATCCGAAGGGTTCTTGACGGAAGCTCCCACGACCCATATCAGGGCTAAAATCAATATTTTTACTTTTACAGTTCCCATGCTTAAGCAACGGCAAAGATATATAAATTGAAAAAACATTTTCTTGATGCTAACAGATACTCATAGTCACCTTTATTCAGAACAACTTCAAGAAGATCTGGACACTGTCATGCAACGTTGTCTGGCAGGTGGGGTCGAAAGGATCTTTCTGCCCAATATTGACACGGGTTCGATCGAGCCAATGCTGACATTGGAAAAAGCATACCCCGACAATTGCTTTGCCATGATGGGATTACATCCCTGCTCTGTTGACAAAAACTTTCAAGACGCTCTCGGCACAATAAGATCCTGGTGGGAAAAACGCAATTTCGTTGCTGTTGGAGAAATCGGAATAGATCTATACTGGGATAAAACCTATCTGGCGGAACAAAAAGAGGCCTTTCGGATACAAATTGAATGGGCAAAAGAATTTGCAAGACCAATTGTAATCCACACACGAGAATCTTTCAATGAAATATTTGAAATTCTCGATGAATTAAATGACGATAATTTATCGGGAATTTTCCATTGCTTTTCAGGAGATCTGTCACAAGCCAAACACATTATTGAATATGGCAACTTCTGGATGGGTATTGGAGGAGTTCTTACATTTAAAAATTCCGGGTTGTCAGAGGTAATTGAACACATTGACTTAAAGCATCTGGTGCTGGAAACCGATTCACCTTATTTAGCTCCAACTCCTCATCGAGGGAAAAGAAATGAATCCTCCTATGTTAAATTGGTAGCGGAGTGCCTAGCTGAACTAAAAAATGTAAGTTTGGAAGAATTAGCTGAAATAACAACGAAAAACAGCAAGGAAATTTTTGGAGTATAACAGATGAATGGAAAGTCAGTATTAATTATTTACACGGGAGGAACCATCGGTATGATGAAGGATCCTGAGACTGATCTCTTAAAACCCTTCGACTTCGAACAGATCACAAAACAAGTCCCCGAATTGAATCGGTTTGCTTACAAAATTGACACAACATCCTTCGATAAACCTATCGATTCGTCCAATATGGGGCCTGACACCTGGGTTGATCTGGTGAATATTATAGAGAGAAATTACACAAAATACAACGGCTTTGTGATCTTACACGGTTCAGACACCATGGCCTACACCGCATCGGCCCTTAGCTTTATGCTTCAGAATTTATCCAAACCTATTATTTTAACAGGAAGTCAACTGCCGATAGGCACCATCCGAACTGATGGCAAGGAGAATCTGATCACAGCTATAGAAATTGCATGCGATAGCAATAACGATTATCCGATCGTTCCTGAAGTAGCCATTTACTTTGAATACCAATTGTATAGAGGAAACCGAACAACAAAGACAAACACGGAGCATTTTCATGCCTTCGAATCTTACAATTATCCCAAGCTTGCTCAGGCGGGAATTGAGATCCGATACAATTACAAGTACCTAAGAAGTGTAAAATCCATCTTTGAAAAGCCCCTGAAGGTTAGCAAAACCTTAAACCCTAATATCGGGGTGTTAAAATTATTTCCAGGAATCAATAAAAAACAGATCGCACATTTTTTAGATACTCCGGACCTGGTCGCTGTTGTAATTGAAACTTTCGGTACCGGAAATGCTCCGTCGGCAAAATGGTTCAGAGAAGCACTGAAGATAGGAGTTGACAAAGGTCTGCTACTTGTCAATGTCAGCCAGTGTCAGCAAGGAGCCGTAAAACAAGGAAAGTATGAAACATCTAGCTTTTTCGAGGAGTTGGGTGTGTTGTCAGGATACGATCTGACCACAGAAGCTGCAGTTACAAAACTGATGTATTTGTTCGGAAGATACAACGACGTTACCACTATCACTCAAAATTTTTCCGAGGCAATTTGTGGAGAAATTACCGTTTAAGCATCTTTTTTTAGTCAATCCATTTCAAAGTTTAATTGTCCGGATCAAACTGATAATTATATGATCGATTGCAATGGAGTTCAATTGAGCTAAATTGTAGATGCAAGTAATGTAATTTTTTGTATTTTGGCCACCCAAAAGCGGATAAGTCTTTGATGAATCGGGAGAGGTGCCAGAGCGGTCGAACGGGCTACCCTGGAAAGGTAGTGTACTCGTAAGGGTACCGAGGGTTCGAATCCCTCTCTCTCCGCCATTAGAAATTATAACCGCTAAAAGAAGACATTTTTGAAAAACAATAAAAGAGATCAAATAACAGTTTTAAACTAAATTTTAAACATCACAATTTTGAAAATCATGAAGAAGTTATTCACCTTATTTGCATTGGTTAGCTTGCTGGTAATCGGAACAACAAGCGTGTCATATGCACAAGATCCAGATGAAGGAGTCACTCAGACGGAAGAGCCACAACAGGCTCAAAAAGCAGAGATCACTCAATCTTTGAAAGAGAAGTTTATCGAAGGTGGGCCATTTTTCATGTCCTTTGTATTGATTGCATTGGTATTGGGTCTGGCCTTGTGTATTGAAAGAATTATCTATTTAAATCTATCAACTCAGAATACAGATAAGCTCTTGGTGGATATTGAGTCTTCGTTGGCTTCAGGCGGCGTGGAAGAGGCCAAGGAGCTGTGCAGAAATACAAAAGGACCGGTTGCGGGTATATTTTATCAGGGGCTGGACAGAGCTTCTGACGGTGAAAATCTGGATGCCGTTGAAAAGTCCGTTATTGCTTACGGAGGAATTCAAGCGGGAATTTTAGAAAAAGGATTGCCCTGGATCCAGCTGTTCATTGCTCTGGCGCCGATGCTTGGTTTCCTTGGAACGGTGATCGGTATGATCGACGCATTTGATGCAATTCAGGATGCAGGTAAAGTTGATGCGGTAACTGTTGCAGGAGGTATTAAAACAGCTTTGATCACAACCGTATCCGGTCTGGTTGTTGCCATCATCCTTCAGGTGTTCTACAACTATATTGTATCAAAAATAGACAGTCTGATCAATGGAATGGAAGATGCTTCGATCTCGTTTATCGATCTGTTGATCAAACATAACGTTTCTAAAGGATAAGAAAGGAGTCTTCTAATGGAAAACAAGACAATAAAGAGAATATTAACTGCAACAACGGTAATTCTGATGTTGATCGGAGTTGTGGTGGCAGCCATTTCAATTCACTATGGTGATACCCCCGATGCGCGCGAAGCAAAGCAGCTGGGGATCATAGCATATAACGCAGAGGCTGATGCGTGCCAATGCAACCCAACAAAAACAGTTGACGCGTTTGAAAAAGAAGAATACACGCGGGTAATGAACAATATCCATAATGCAACATCTACCTCTGTCGGCTGGGCGCTCATATTGACCCTGCTCACTGTGGTGATCTGGGTGGTGTTCATCATTCTTGGTTTCTTTAAGAATCCAAAAGGCATTGTTAAAGTGCTCATTACATTTGGCTCATTCGTGTTGTTGCTGGTAATCATCTACTTCGCTACGAGGTCAGACGCTGTGCCTGCGGAGCTGGCTAGTGTGTTGGATAAGAACAATGTGGCTTATGATACTTCCGGCTACAACCTGGCTAGCTGGGGAATTGCAACGTCAATGGTCCTGATCGCAATAGCAATGCTGTCCTGGATCGGAGGCGGAATTTACAGTCTAGTAAAAAAGTAAGGGTAGATGGCAAAAAAAGACATACCAGAAATTAATGCCGGCTCTATGGCCGATATTGCATTCCTGCTGCTGATCTTTTGGCTGGTAACAACAACCATGGACAGAGACATGGGGCTCAGACTGACATTACCGCAAGAAATGCCGCCATGTGAGGACTGCCCTGCGGTCAGAGACCGGAATGTTCTGAAAATAGCTGTAAATGGCAAAGATGAAATACAGATAGAAGAGGAAAGGGCCGAGCTGGAAAATGTTGCTCAATGGGTGGATGATTTTTACAACAGCGATGCGGATAACATGCCGGAAAGGCACCTGGTGAATGAAACAACGATAGCTGATACAACGTCGAGATTGGCCATTCTGATCAATGAAACCCAGATGATCCCTGACGAAAAACTCAAGGTTGCACTTTTGGATAAATACGAAAAAGCTTTAGAAGAATGGGAAGGTAAGAATAGCTGTTTTGAGCTCACTGAAGAGCCCTTCATGTGTATCTCAAAAAGAGCAGTGATCCGTTACGAATCAAACAACGGCACAACATTCGAAACGTATTTTGAAGTATTGGATCAGATCAAAGGCGTACTTAAAAGGCTAAGGAACGATTTTTCGATGAGCTCTTTTGGAATGACTTACGATCAAATGGAAAAACAGGAAGAAGACGGTGACAAATCACTCCGACCAATGATCAAAGCTGTTCGGGTACGCTTTCCACTCAGATTACTTGAACCAGATGCAAGAAATATTTAATCCGAGATAATGGCTAGGATAAAGAAAAAATCAGGAAAAGGACAACCGGGGATATCAACGGCCTCATTGCCGGATATTGTATTCATGCTACTCTTCTTTTTTATGGCAGTTGCGGTAATGAAAACAACCGATCCGTTGGTTGAGTACAAAAAACCAACCGGTGAAGCAATTTATAGATTTGAGGATGTATCCATACTAGCAAACATCAGGGTAGGTACACAGATCGGGTCACCATCAAAAGTTACAAAGATCCAACTGAACGACGCCATAAAATCTGTTGATGACATCCCTGACTTTATTTGGGAGAAAAGAGGATTGGTAGCAGCTGTTGATGTAAACAAAATTGTCGCTTATCTGGACGTTGATGTAGATACAAAGATGGCCATTGTAAATAAGATCAAAGAAAGGCTTCAGGCAGTAGAACAATATGAGGTTGCCTATTCTGCCAACGAAAAAGATTAAGAACACATCAGATTCTTTTGCTGGAAACACGTTTTTACATCTCCACCAGAAATTAATCTCGCATAAGATAGCCCACCGCAGTATTCCAGTTGCCTTTGTTAACCGAGCGTTGCAGTAAAAAGGCAAACAATAACAATGCTATTGCTCCTGTAATCAACCAGAATATTGAATTCGATCCTGCTTCCAGCTTATCGACAAAGGCCGACCCATTACCGGACGATTCCAGAATTATATAAACACAATTGTTCAGAAAATGCAATCCGATCGGAACAAGTAAAGAACCGGTATAGACATAAAGGTAGCCTAATAGCACTCCCATAAAGAGTATCGCCAAGAAATTACTGAACTCCATATGTACCAAAGCAAACAATATTGCCGATAGCAACACACCCAAATGAATGTTCTTTGTGCCCTGAAAAGAAACACGTAAGATCACGCCACGGAAAAAAAGTTCCTCCCCAATTGCAGGAAGTAATGCCATAGCAAAGACATTCAACACTACAACAGCGACACTATCCGTACGTAAAAGCGCTGTTCTTAACTTACTGGTTTCTTCTTGGGCCTCCATTAAATATGCACCCCCGCTGATCAGCTCGTTGAGTTCCGAAAGCAGTTGTATTGCGGGTATAGCCAGAAGAAAACAAAGACCTATCACTGCCAGGTACTTCCATTTGAGTGGTGACTTTATTCGGAAATAGTCACTAATACTATTGGAACAGAACCATGAAAACAAAATCGAAGACAGCAAAAAGCCTCCCACATTTGAGCAAATACTGGCAATCCGATAGGCAACAATAGCAGCTGAGGATGTCAGATCACGGGAGCCATTTTCAGCAAAAGGTCTGATCCCGGTTATCCATTCGGCCATACCGTTTCCAATGTTGGCAAAAAAAGTGAGCATACACAGGCAGACGGCTATTGCCAAAAAGAACTTAAGCCCAGGTGAGAATCTTTGAAATATTGGTTTCCTCACTATTTAATACTTTTGCCTATTAATCAAGCAGAATTAATTCTGCTATTCAACTTTTACAGCTGGTAAAGATAGGAAATATTGAGGTTGGAGAATTCCCACTTTTGCTTGCGCCAATGGAGGATGTGAGCGACCCGCCCTTCAGAGCGTTGTGCAAAAAGCATGGTGCAGACGTAATGTATACCGAGTTCATATCTTCTGAAGGGCTGATCAGGGATGCTTTGAAGAGCAAAAAGAAACTGGACATCTTTGAAGAAGAGCGCCCTGTTGGAATTCAAATATTCGGTTCGGACATCGAATCAATGAAAAAAGCCACCGAACTCGCAGAAGCTGCTGAACCGGACATTATCGATATAAATTATGGTTGTCCGGTAAAGAAAGTCGCGTGTAAAGGAGCCGGGGCCGGAATACTGCAGGATGTTCCAAAGATGGTCCGGATGACCTCCGAGATCGTCAAATCAACGAGTCTGCCTGTGACAGTTAAGACCAGATTAGGTTGGGACAGCAATTCTATGTTCATTGAAGATGTTGCAGAAAGACTCCAGGATGTTGGAATAAAGGCTTTGTCAATTCATGGAAGAACCCGGGTACAGATGTACAAAGGGGAGGCCGATTGGACACTGATCGGGAAGATCAAGGAAAATCCAAACATTCACATCCCGATATTCGGCAACGGCGACATTAATTCACCTGAAAAGCTAATGGAATATAAACGAGTTTATGGTGTTGATGGTATCATGATCGGCAGAGCGAGCATTGGAAATCCCTGGGTCTTTGACCAAGTGAAACATTTTATGAAGACAGGAAAACACTTACCCTCCCCCGGCATCAAGGAACGAGTAGAAGTTGCTAAAGAACATTTAGACAGATCAATAATCTGGAAAGGAGAACGACAAGGCGTGGTTGAAATGAGAAGACATTACGCCAATTATTTCAAGGGAATTCCCGATTTCAAACCTATCCGTACACAGCTGGTAACAACAGATTCAGCTTCGTCCTTAAATGATCTCTTTGAAGAGATTCTGTTTCAATTCGCCTGATCGAAGTGACGTTTCACCAAATATTTTGTCGAGAAAAAAGTAGCAAATATTCCTACGCATCCTACCGTTAACATGATCAATAAAAAATCAGACCATTCCGTCTCTATCGGATAATAGGGAACTATCGCCCCTCCTAGTTTTATTACATGAAATTTTATTTGGATCCAACAGGTCAGGTAACCCTTAAGAAGCCCTAGAATGGCTCCTGCAAAAGTTATCAGTAACCCCTGAAGAAAAAACACATGCCTGATCTGCCGACTCGTAGCTCCCATGCTCGACAAGATCTTAATGTCATTCTTCTTGTCAATAACAAGCATGGTCAATGAAGCAATAAGCGTAAAGGAAGAAAGCACCAGAATAAACGACAAGATAATGAAAGTCATACCTTTTTCACTCTGGTGTACCTGATACATAAGCTCGTTCTGCTCAAAATAAGTTCTGACCGTGAACTGAGGCCCAATAACCTGAAGCACCTGTTCCTTTATCTTATATAGATCCGCGCCATCAACACAATTGATCTCCACTCCGGTGATATCTGAGCCATATTCAAGCAGGTCGGAAGCAAAAGATAAAGGAACCATAATATATTTCTCATCATATTCCGGGTTGATACTAAACACCCCTCCTACCGATATCGTCTTCTTATTAAACGGTTGAGTATCCTTTCTTATTTTTTTGGACCGTACAAGGCCATGAACAGAAACAAAGTCAGTAAATCTAGGGTCAGCGGTAACTCCGAGACGATTTTTGATCCCATATCCCATAATTGACATTGGGGAGCCATTCTCTCCCAGGTCCAGAAACCCCTCTATGATCATTGTATCAAGCCTGGAACCAAGTAGGAACTCATGCTCTATTCCCTTCATTGTGCAGGTGATCCATCGGTCTTCGTGTTTAACCAAAGTTATCTCCTCAATTACGTGTGATACGTGGCTGACCCCCTCAATATCTTCAATGGCCTTGTATGGGATCAATTGTGAATCGAAGCTCTTTCCTTCCTTAATTTCAACTTTCAGATCGGCATCAAAAGAAGTGTATATTCCCTCTACCACTCCTTCAAATCCGTTGAATGCGGAAAGAACGATTACCATTGCCGCTGTACTCACCCACATTCCAGTAATTGAGATAAGGGAGATCACATTAATGATATTGTGTGATTTCTTAGAGATCAGGTATCTCCTAGCTATGTAAAAAGGGAACCGCACCCCACGAAAATAAACTGATTTATTGAGTGGACATTAGTGACGGCCAACATAATTCCAATAAACGTTAAAAACCGCTGCTTTTCTATTAATTTCCATACATTTAGCTCAAACCGATCACATGACTCGCTTATTTAAACATCCGATATCCATCATATTGATCGGGTTGATTCTTGTTTTTCTGTCAAGCTGCACCGGTCATAAGGCGAAAGTGGCTTTTTACACATTCTTCTTTTATTTGATTTTTGTAGCGTCATGTGTGCCGGCAATAATCTTTAGTGCAACGGCGAGAGGAAATGGTTCTAAGGCTGCCATGGTCACTGGAATTATCTTCACCTCGATCGGTGGATTTTTCGCCATCATCTACTCGTTTGGCTGTATTGATGATTTCCATAGAACAATTGATGACGAGATCCTGCTTTATCTGTTCCTGATTTGGGGAACATTGATCGGCTCTCTAATACTTTTGGTGATCCCAAATCGAAAAATGAAAGATAAACAAAGAATAACGCGACCCGGTACATACCGACCTTCAAGTGATCCAATCGTTTTTGCCACGGATGCGGAGCTCGTTGAAGAAGAAGAAATCGACCAAAGTGATCCATCGCCAATGCCTACTGAACCAGTCGAGGGTAGCGGGAAACAGGATCAGCGTCAAATGACTGACGACGATATAGACATGAGTGGGTTGGACAGTCTTTAGGCTGAAGATATGCGCCTTATATCCAGTTCAATTGTCTTTTAAAATTTTATCAATTTCTGCTGCATAATCCAAAGAGTCATCTAAGAAAAACATCAGTTCAGGAGTTCTTCGCAGCTGATTTTTTGTACTCTTTGACAGCTCATGTCGAATTACTTTATTGTTCAGCTCAATATTTTTAAAGACGTCATCCTTGCTACCTGAGCCAAATATGCTAAGGTATGCCTTTGCTAAGCCCATATCCGGCGACATCCTTACCACCGTTACTGAAACCATGGCTCCCATACAAATTGTTCTTGCCTCTTTTCGGAAGATCTGACTCAGCTCTTTCTGAATTAGTCCAGCTATTTTCTCCTGCCTTATACTTGCCATAGCGACCAAAGGTATGAAATGCACCGTGATGAATTCCATTACAAATACAATAATTGAAGAATTCGCGTTATCAAATTCAGCTATATTTACCCCTTGAATGAGAGATTTTGTTAAAATCATAAAGCTGATCAAAGGATACAAGCCCTATGCGCTTGCGAATATTTTTTTCAACGCATTAGCTGTTGTGTTCAGTCTTTTCTCAATGGTATTACTCATTCCTGTTCTTGAAATCCTGTTCAAAACTGAGAATGAGCTTACTGAATTACTAGCTACAACGGCAAATACAGATTTTTGGTCGGCGGGATACAGCTTGAAGGATCATGGTTTTTATTATCTGGCTCAACAGATCCAGGCTTTAGGAGCTGAAACTGTGCTGCTTTATGTTTGCATCTTCATTGTTGTTGCCATACTGCTAAAGAACCTGTGTACCTACATCGCATTATACGTCATTGCGGTATTAAGGAATGGCATAATCCGGGATTACAGAAATACCATCTTTCGCAAGATCCTTGACCTTCAATTGTCCTATTACTCGAATGAACGAAAGGGAGACATCATGTCCAAAGTAACGAACGACCTGAAAGAGATCGAATGGTCGATCCTAAGGTCTGTAGAAGCGCTATTCCGAGACCCAATAACGATCGTTTCGTTTTTCATCATGTTGATATGGATGAGCCCTCAGCTCACAATTTTTCTTGTTATATTCTTTCCAATAGCCGGATTACTTATTGGTATCATTGGCAAAAGTCTAAGGAGAAGTGCCGAAAAAGGTCAATCAAAGCTAGGGCAATTAATGTCCACCCTTGAGGAAACTCTAGGGGGCTTACGTATTATTAAGGGCTTCAATGCAAAGGATAAATCCTACCGTCGATTTGAAGAACAGAATGAAGATTACACGACCACAATGGTAAAAATGTACCGCAAAGGAGATCTGGCCTCTCCGGTAAGTGAATTTTTAGGGGTAGCCCTAATTGCTACTGTTCTGTGGTTCGGGGGGCAGTTGGTTTTCGGAGGGGAACTGATCGGTTCCTTCTTTATTGCTTATATCGCTTTTTTGTCACAGCTGATCGCCCCTTTCAAAAGTATCACAAACGCTTACTCCAATGCCCAGAGAGGTCTGGCCGCACTAACCCGTATCAAAGAAATTACAGAAGCAGATGTTGAGATTCAAGATGGAACGGAAAGTTTCATTGATAGTTTTGACAAAGAGATCCACTACAAGAATGTCTCCTTCAAATATCAAACTGAATATGTGCTTAAGGGGGTCGATCTGACGATCGAGAAAGGAAAAACTATAGCCCTGGTAGGTCAAAGTGGTTCCGGAAAATCAACCATGGCTGATCTATTGCCTCGTTTTTATGATGTAACCGAAGGCGCCATATTGATCGACGGGGTTGATATTAGA
>Ga0206681_10000506_pt1 | contig 20748 bp, 17 predicted proteins | sample M150012015metaG_FD_161048 | JGI IMG/M metagenome (GOLD analysis project Ga0206681, IMG submission 161048) | Ammonia-oxidizing marine archaeal communities from Monterey Bay, California, United States - M1 500m 12015 | ecosystem: Environmental > Aquatic > Marine > Intertidal zone | place: USA... | reverse complement strand
GTAGTTTTTTGAATATACTCTCATGCTCTCGTCCGCCCTCAAATTTAACCATGTCAGCTCCGGCATCAATTAAGAGATTAGAGTTTGTTAGTGCCTGTTTTGGGTCTTCGTAGCTTTGGTATGGCAGGTCAGATATTATTAGTGCCTGTTCACAACCTTTGGCTACAATCTTGGTGTGGTAACACATATCATCCATACTCACAGATACAGTGTTCCCTGAGCCATGGATTACGTTACCTAGAGAATCTCCAACCAGAATCACGTCCACACCGCATCTATCAAATGTCTGAGCAAATGATGCATCATAGGCTGTCAGGCAGGCTATTTTTTCGCCAGACCTTTTAAATGACTTTAATTGTGAAATGTTCATAATTTTATCAACTCTGAGGTATCTATTTTATCAATTAATTTTTTTAGTGGTCCTAATACTGGAACATTTATGTCTGGCTCTATTTCATGCAAAGGTACCAAAACAAATGCCCTATTCATCATTTCTGGGTGTGGCACAACTAGCTTCTTTGAAGCTATAACTTGTGAACCATAAATAATAATATCTAGATCTATTGTCCTTGCACCCCACTTCTTCTCTCTGACCCGGTGCTGCTTTAGCTCTACACGCTGACATACATGCAGCAGCTCTAGGGCAGTCAGGTGAGTGTTTACCATGCAAACTGCATTTATATAGTCTGGCTGCTGTGAACCGTCGATTGGTTTTGATTTATAGAGACTTGAAAGAGCACTAACTTCTATCTCTTCATCCTCATTTAGTGAGATTAGAGATCTCTTGATTTGTTCTGTAGGATTATTTAAGTTTGATCCTAGTCCGATATATGCTAGCAATGTATCTTGGTTCCAACATGTTCTCCATGGAGGATACGGGTAAGTACATTTTGCTCTCTACCATAAACTATCTGGGTATCGGTTTTTGATTCACTGGCCTGCTTGGCAGCAGTAACCTTAGTGTACATTCCTCCAGAACCAAGTGACCCGCCAGACTTCGATGCTACCTCTGTTAACCTTTCATCGTCCACAGCGATGCTGTGAATTAATTGTGCACTTTTATCACTCCTAGGGTCTGCATCATAGACCCCATTCTGGTCAGTCAGGATAATTAATTTATCGGCACTTACAAGGTTTGCGACTAGTGCCGCCAAGGTGTCATTGTCACCGAACTTGATTTCGGCAGTCGACACTGTATCGTTCTCATTGACAATAGGGATAACCCCAAGCATCAACAGGTTACCAAGTGTCGCAGAAATATTCTCATATCTATCATCATTGGTTAGATTGTCTCTAGTCAGTAGTATCTGTGCGGTATGCACGTCGTGCTTAGAAAAAAGAATTTCGTATGACTGTACGAGCCCCATCTGACCTACCGCAGCAGCGGCCTGAAGTTGGTGAATGTCTTTTGGCTTTTTTTCCCAACCGAGTCTCTTCATGCCCTCAACAATTGCCCCACTTGAGACCATGATTACATCAATGTTGTTGTCCCTCAAATGTACAATCTGTTCAGCCCAATTAGCGATAAGTTCCTGGTCTATGCCCTTACCGTTATTGGTCAATAGCGCAGAACCTACCTTAATTATCCATCTCTGTTTAGACATCAGTTTCTTTAGTTAAATTAAATAATCCATACACCAGTTCCTTGCATCCTAAACCGTTAAGGGCTGATATCTTAAAGAAATTTCCCTTGTAATTAATGTTTTCTATAAATTTGTCGACAACGCCATCTACATCTTTATTATCTAGCAGATCTACTTTGTTGATAGCTAAAAGTCTTGGTTTTTCAGACAACTGTTGGTCGTATTTTGTAAGCTCTTTCTCAATAGTATTATAATTATAGACTGGGTCTGATGCGTCAGCCGGCATTATATCGACCACATGCAGTAGTGCCTTTGCCCTCGACAGGTGCTTCAAAAACTCGAAACCAAGACCCGCACCTTCGCTCGCATTTTCAATAAGGCCTGGTATATCTGCCATGACAATGTGTTTATCGTTAAGTGAGACCACACCGAGTGAAGGGTGTAGTGTTGTGAATGGGTAATCTGCCACCTTCGGTCTGGCGCTTGAGATTTGCCTTATAAGGCTCGACTTACCGGCATTAGGCATTCCCAGCAAACCTATATCTGCCATAACACTCATCTCTAAGCCGATCTCTCTTGACTCTCCCGGAGTGCCTGGCGTTGTCTGTCTAGGGGCCCTATTAATGCTCGACTTGAAGCGCGCATTTCCTAACCCATGGAAGCCACCCTTGGCAACCAATACGACCTGGTTATGGGCAGTAATCTCGGCTATCACTTCATCCGTCTCGAGGTCATAAACCTTGGTACCAAGGGGCATTTCAACTGTAAGGTGTTGTGCCGACTTTCCGCGCTTATTTTGACCAGAACCAGGTTGACCATTTTTAGCTCTAAAAAGCCTATTGAAACGGAACTCACTCAGAGTGTTTAGGCTCTCCTGACCGCGAAAATATACGTTACCACCGTCCCCACCGTCGCCACCGTCTGGACCACCGTCTGGGATATATTTCTCTCTACGGAAACCTAAACAGCCTGCACCACCCTTGCCTGCCTCAATGCGAATACTTGCAGAATCAACAAATTTCATTGGAACTCTTTTAAAAACCGCTAAAATGTAATCACTAAATTATACCTTTTATCGACACAAATAAATGAACCGAAGTCTATACATCTTATTGGGATATCTGCTACTTCCACTGGCTATTTTGCGTCTACTCATAAAGAGTATAAGGAGTCCTGATTATAGTAAGAGGATTCTAGAGAGGATTGGCATAGTTGTGGATCTTCCGGTCCCAGTCATATGGATACACTGCGTCTCTGTAGGCGAGTTTAGGGCTGCCACAGTGTTGATTGATAGGTTGATTACTAATTACCCAGACCACAGGGTTCTAGTTACCACTACAACTGTTACTGGTTCTAGGGCTGTTGCTGATACATATAATCAAAAGGTCCTGCACTTTTATTTCCCTTTCGACGTTCCGATAATTGTTAACAGTTACATAAAGAAAATAAAGCCTTCAGTCTGTGTCTTATTGGAAACCGAGATTTGGCCAAACCTAATCCACTCACTCCATAAAAAAAATGTTCCGGTTGTTTTGGTTAACGCAAGGATGTCAGAAAGGTCGTTAAAGAGGTATAAAAAGTTTTCCAAAAAACTTAGCCTTCAGACCTTAAATAAGTTGTCACTAATCGCAGCCCAAAACAACAACTCCATGAATCGATTCATTGAGCTAGGAGCAAAGCCCAAAATAGTAATAAATACTGGAAACATAAAGTTTGACCAAAAACACAGCACTAATGAATATATAACTAAACAGATATCTGCCTTCAAATATAAAAGAGATGTGGTTGTTTTTTCAAGCACACGTAAGGGCGAAGAGGCACAAATTATAAAGAGCTATTTAAAGTACCAGGATTCAATAAATAACGCACTACTTGTGATAATACCTAGGCACCCTGAACGCTTCGATGAGGTCTACAAGTTGGCAAATAAACACAAACTCGGCATTACTAGGAGATCAAGCAATAACCCTTCACCTGAAAATACAATACTTCTAGGGGACTCTATGGGCGAGATGATGTCTTATTTTGATGTAAGCGATATCGTCTTCGTTGGTGGTAGTTTAAGTAATACTGGTGGCCAAAATATGCTTGAACCTGCCGCACTTTCTAAGCCAATTATTTTTGGTCCAAGCGTATTCAACTTTGCTGAAATATCTTCATCACTGTTATCAAAAGGTGGGGCCGTCCAGGTGCAGAACTCAGACGAACTTTTTCAAACTATAATAAGGCTACTTGAAAACAAAAAAGAAAGACAAGAATTAGGTAAAAACGCTTACCAGTTTTTATTAGACCAGCAAGGCGCTACAGACAGAATACAAGAACAATTAAGTGACCTATTTTAAGTTCTCACGAATAAAAGCTGCTGCCCTCTGATTTGAATCTTTTGTTGCCAGGTCGTCGGCAAATGTTCTTACATGAGCGGGCCTAAAGTCAAAACCTCTTCCTACCCCAGGATAGATTATTAGTTCTGCATCTATACCCCTATCTTTCAAGACATCGATACCAGCCATGATCGGTCTGATTCTTTGGTATTGGTCATTTTCACCCAAAAAAATTAGTGTAGGCACGTTAAGCTCATTAATTTCATTGGCGTATTGATATATCTGCATTACCTCTGGAGCATTAGGGTCTTGCCAATGAGGGTAATATGAGACATAGCATGCCACCTTTTCGTTCTGCCTCTTGTGTTCTACTAATGCCTTAAGGGTCATATAGCCACCCCTAGTATGGGAAACTGTGCAAACCTTCTCCCCCAGAATGTCATCTCTTTGCAACAAAAAATCAATACCCTTAGCTACGTGCGAATCAAATATATAGTTATGCTCAATAGGGTATGGCGGTTGCATATATGTTTCGAACATGTCTGGCGCCAAAACAATGAAACCCCTAGCTGCAAGCCTTTTGATAGAAGGAAGTGTCCAACTATCTAACCCTCTGCGTCCATGCTGAAATAGTACTGGTAAATACTTGCCTGGTGCTTTTGGTTTAAACAGGTAGGCCTCTACCTCAACAGAGTCATCCATATAAGTGACGCTGTGCATAGATATGTCATGATTTTGAGGGATTGTTAGCCTGCCCTCATGCCACCAGTCATCGTCCCACCATCTCTTGTCTTTATCTTGTGGGTAGTTAACCTCAATCCATGGCTTGGATGGATGCACCCCAGCATAAGAGATACCGACAACCATTAGTAATAAAATAAATTTAGTTAAGTTTCGCATGACTTATACAGAAATATTAATCTGCTAGATTATACATCCAATGCAGATTTCGTATTTTCACCTTTCTAAATTACTATCTATCTATAATAAGGTTTTTTGCTACATAAACTATCGATATGGATTGCTGTGAACAAAACCACAATGACGAGTTAATTTGCTATTGCTTTAACATAACCAAGGATGCATTTTTACATGCATTGGGTGAGAATAAAGGCAAAACATTGATGGACTTTGTTATATATCAAACAAAAAATAACTACTGCAATTGTGAACAACTAAACCCTTCAAAAAGTTGCTGTCTGAAGGACTTTAAAAGGCTAATAAAGGTGTCTGAAAATAACTAAACATTAAAGACCTATACGATTGCCTTACTTAGCTCTCTCTTCCATTTCAATTTTTTCTCGATGGAGGTAATCATAAGCCCAGCTATGTCTTTCTGGGTAGCGGTTTCTATACCCTCAAGGCCTGGTGATGAGTTAACCTCTAACAGAAGTGGCCCATCGTTAGAACGAATAATATCTACTCCTGCAACCTTTAAACCTAAGATCTTTGCAGCTGCGACAGCAAGTTTTCTTTCTGTAGGAGTAATTTTAACTATAGATGCAACACCCCCCAAATGTATATTTGCACGGAACTCGCCAGGAGCAGCGTCCCTCTGAATCGAGGCTACCACCTTGCCGTCAATAACAAAGCACCTAAGATCCTTGCCGTTAGCCTCTTTGATAAATTTTTGCACTAAAAGGTTAGCGTTAAGAGACTTGAAGGCGTTAATAACACTTTCTGCTGCCTTCTTAGTTTCGGCCATAACAACTCCCCTACCCTGTGTACCTTCTAGTAGTTTGACTATGAGCGGTGCACCCTCAACCATCTCTATTAAATCGTTGGTATCCATTGGGGAGCTAGCAAAGCCAGTTGTCGGTATGCTTATGCCGTTCTTTAGCATTAACTGTAGTGAGAATAATTTGTCTCTAGATTGAGTAATAGCTGTGGATGAATTTGTAGTGAACACCCCCATACTTTCAAACTGCCTTGCTAGTGCACAGCCATAAAAAGTCATACTCGGCCTTATTCGCGTAATCACCGCATCCAGATCATCCAATATCCTTCCACCCCGATAATGAACTTCTGGGTCCAAAGCGTCAAGCTTCATGTAGCACTGTTTTAAATTTAAAAACAACATCTCATGCCCTCGCTCTTCCCCAGCTTCCATTATGCGCTGATTACTGTAGAGCTCCTTGTTGCTAGCCAAGAGTCCTATCTTTAGGCCACTCTTAGGTTTTTGGCTTTTTATATAAAATTTATTTATTTCGGAAGAGCTAACATCCCCAAAACAAAAACTTTCTGATGGGTCTACCAGCATTTTCTTCTTCATTGCCTCGCGACCCAAGAGCATCCTATATCCCATTGTGTCACGGTTGGCCAGTGATATCTCTATATCCCAAACCTCGCCGTCAATCTTTATTGGGCTAGAAATTACATAACGAGACTCAGATATACCGCTTGAACTTTTAACTGACCTCTTTGCAATTATAGGACTCTCGCAACGTATAACTGCACGCCTGTTGTCCTGTAATGGTAACACCTCAAAGCTAACCCAGAGCCTCCCATCACGACGAAATCTTTGAATATTAAATGCATTTATTGAAGATGTTTTGGCTCCTGAATCTATCCTAGCCTTGATAGCAGGAACACCTAATTCTGGCAAAGAACACCACTCCTCACAACCAATAATTTTCTTAGCTTGACCGATATCCAATTTATTGACCTGAATGAAAATTTAATAACATTAAAAACGAATTAAGCTTACTGCTGCTTAATATAAATTTCGCTATCATTATCAATAAATTGTTTAGACTTTCTGTCCATCTCTACCTGAATTTCATTGATCTTAGATATAGTTTCTTCATCCATTTCTTTTATATCTTGGGAAATCTTCATTGAGCAAAACTTTGGTCCACACATAGAACAAAAGTGGGCAGTTTTTGCCGCCTGCTTTGGTAAAGTTTCATCATGGTATGAGCGTGCAGTGTCTGGATCAAGTGATAGATTGAATTGGTCCTCCCACCTAAACTCAAATCTGGCCTTAGAGAGGGCATTGTCACGAATCTGAGCACCCGGATGACCCTTAGCGAGATCGGCAGCGTGTGCAGCAATTTTATAGGCAATAATCCCATCCTTAACGTCATCCTGGTTGGGCAGACCTAGGTGTTCTTTTGGAGTTACATAGCAGAGCATAGCACAACCATACCAACCAATCTGTGCAGCACCGATTGCTGAAGTTATATGGTCGTAGCCAGGGGCTATATCAGTTGTCAATGGACCTAAGGTATAAAATGGCGCCTCTCCACACTCTTTGAGTTGTTTATCCATATTATCTTTAATCATTTGCATAGGCACATGCCCTGGGCCCTCAATAAAGGTCTGAACGTCATTCTTCCATGCTATTTTTGTAAGCTCTCCTAGTGTCTCCAGTTCCCCATACTGTGCAGCATCGTTTGCGTCAGCTATGCACCCAGGTCGCAACCCATCACCTAACGAGAAGGTTACATCGTAGGCCTTCATTATTTGGCATATATCTTCGAAATGGGTATATAAAAAGCTCTCTTTGTGGTGAGCCAAACACCATTTCGCCATAATTGAACCGCCACGAGAAACTATCCCTGTGACTCTGTTAATTGTTAACGGTACATACTTCAGCCTAACGCCTGCATGGATAGTGAAATAATCAATACCCTGTTCGGCCTGCTCTATTAATGTGTCTCTGTATATTTCCCAAGTCAGGTCTTCTGCCACACCCTGAACTTTTTCTAGGGCCTGGTACATTGGCACTGTTCCGACTGGTACCGGAGAGTTTCTTATAATCCACTCACGAGTTTCATGTATATTTTTACCAGTTGATAGGTCCATAATAGTGTCTGCACCCCAACGTATACCCCAAACCATCTTTCCGACCTCCTCATCTATTGAAGATCCTAAGGCAGAGTTCCCTATGTTGCCATTAATTTTAACCAAAAAATTACGACCAATAATCATTGGCTCGGTTTCAGGATGATTTATATTGCAAGGTATAACCGCTCTACCACGGGCAACCTCATCACGAACAAACTCAGGGGTTATATTTTTTGGTATTGATGCACCAAAACTCTCACCTACCTGTTGGCCTATATGGTCTCTATATTCCTGCCAACGACAATTCTCACGAATAGCTATGTACTCCATCTCAGGGGTAATAATGCCTTTCCTAGCATAATGCATCTGAGTAACATTGTTACCAACCTTTGCCCTTCTTGGCATACGCAAATGCTCAAAACGTAAGTCATCTATATTACCATCTTCCAGCCTTATGTTAGAAAACTTTGAACTCAATGATTTGAGTCTCTCCGTGTCATCTCTTTCATTTATCCATTTACTTCTAATATCATTTAAGCCTTTTCTAAAATCAATCACAGCTTTAGGGTCGGTATAAATTCCAGAAGTGTCATAGACATGGATTGGGTCATTCCCTTCAGCTAAATCTCCTATAGTGTCAGTTAGAGTAATTTCTCTCATTGGCACCTTAATATTATCCCTAGTACCGTCAACATAAATTTTTCTAGAGTTAGGAAATGGTTTAATAAAAGCGTCATTTACGCTTGACATTTTTTTATGTATTTCGCTTATTTGTTTCATTGTTGTATAATTGAGTGAATTATTAATTAATTAATAGAATGACTATTTTAACTCATAGATTACGTCGCATGAGAAAACACGCAAGCACGCGTAACCTTATGCAAGAAAATTCCCTCACAACTAACGACTTGATATATCCAATCTTTGTTGTAGAAGGGGAAAACCAACGCCAAAGTGTCGACTCTATGCCGGGAATAGAAAGGCTTAGTATTGATCAATTAATGTTAGAGGCGCAAGAGTTAGTTGACCTTAATATTCAAGCTGTAGCCCTATTTCCAGTTGTCCCAGACGAGAAAAAATCAATAGACGCGAAGGAGTCATATAACCCTGACGGGCTATCCCAAAGAGCTGTTAGAGGGCTTAAAGAAAAGTTTCCAGATCTGGCAGTGATAACTGACGTTGCGCTTGACCCATTTACGACACACGGTCAGGACGGATTGATTGATGATTCAGGCTATGTCATCAATGACGAAACAATAGATGTATTAGTTAAACAAGCACTGTCACATGCCAAGGCAGGTGCAGACATAGTCGCGCCATCAGATATGATGGATGGTCGAATTGGAGCGATTCGAGACTGTCTGGAAGAGAATGGCCAAATTAATACTAAAATTTTAGCTTATTCAGCGAAATATGCCTCGAGCTATTATGGCCCATTTAGAGATGCTGTAGGTTCATCTAAAAACCTAGGAACATCTAGCAAGGATACTTACCAAATGGACCCCGCTAACAGTAATGAAGCAATGAGAGAGGTCGCCCTAGATATAGATGAAGGTGCAGATATAGTTATGATAAAGCCAGGCCTACCTTACCTAGATATAGTCCATCAAGTAAAACAAAATTTTGCAATGCCTACCTTCGCTTATCAGGTTAGTGGCGAGTATTCTATGCTCAAAGCTGCAAGTGAGAATGGATGGATAGAAGAGAGGAAAGTGGTTTTGGAGACACTACTGTCATTTAAAAGAGCCGGTGCCGATGCAATTCTAACCTACTACGCCAAGGAAGTTGCAGGTTGGTTAAAATAACTAAATAGTATGTAATTCTAGTATACAATGGTGTTCACAGATTATTTATTCATTTAACTGGTAAAGTGTTATGGAAAAAAAATCAATATTAGTGTCAATACTGCTAGGTGTTGCACTCATATTTTTTTATTTTTTCTACAACAATCAAATAGATAACACACAAAGCGAACACAGCGAACAGTTAGCCAGTATCGAGTCCCAATACAACCAGCAAATAAAAGATCTAAAAGGATCTCATGAAGGCTCTGTCAGCTCCCATTTAGAAACAATTCACGATCTTCAGATGTCCCTTAAAAGAGCTAATAGTGATGTTCTGGATACCAATACAACTTCAACTAACTATAAAAAAGAGCAGACCTCATTTATTAAAGAGCTTCAAAATAACGTCAAAGGGCAGGACTCGTTTATTAAACAGCTTCAAAATAACGTCTTCGAACTTACAAAAAAACTAAACCAAAAAAATGACGAGATAGATTCACTTAAATTTAGTTCTGATACTGAAAAAACTAGTGCTATGTCTTGCCCAGAAACAGAACCAATGATGCAACCAAGTTCATGTGGAAATATTGATGAAGTAGAGATACAGCTCATAGAAAAAAACTCTCAGCTGAACAAAGTTAAGAGAGAACTTTCTATGGAAAGAATTAAAGTTTCAGTACTTAAGGATGAAAAAGTACGCGCTAACGAAGCCCTATCTCTCGTAAAGAGTTTACAGAGTTCATTGTTAAGTGTTGAAAGTGAACTAAAGTCAACTCAAAATAACTTGGATTTATCGATAAGTAAGCAGACCAATCTTAATAAGAGAATAAATAAAGAGAGAAACGCATCCAATACACTAAAGAATGAAACTAAGGTATTAAATAATGAGATTACTTTAATTAAGAATGAGCTATTTGCAACTGGAAACCAGTTAACTTCTGCACTGACTGAAAACGAATTTAAGATATTCGAATTATCTCAGGCCTTGGGAAAAATTAACCTTACTACAGATAAACTAAAATTAACTGAGAAAAATTTACATGCCGCTGAAGCAAAACTACAATTAACTGAAAGAAATTTACATGCCGCTGAAGCAAATTTAAAATTAACTGAGGAGCATTTATCTAATATCAGGGAAACTATATCTAAGCAAAATAAAATAATAATAACCAACAGCATTGACAGAATAAGAAAGTCTGAAGATGGCCTTGGTATAAGGTATTCTGTGTACCTTGCAGGCTTTACCGAGGAAGAAATTAATAACTACTGTCTAGACATAATGAACCAAACTAACCAAGATATAGAGGCCTTTGGAATTATAACTTCTACTGACAAAGATGCCCAAAGCACCTATAGAGAGCTTTGCGTTAATACAGACTCTGATTAACTAACTCTGTTACTTATCAAATCATTTACAACTTCAGGCTCTGCCAGTGTTGAGGTATCTCCCAGATTATCATAGTCATTCTCAGCAATTTTTCGTAGTATCCTTCGCATAATCTTGCCGCTACGAGTTTTAGGTAGGCCTGGAGCAAACTGAATCTTGTCAACAGTAGCGATAGGGCCTATCTCTCTTCTAACAAGTTGTACCAACTCATTCCTTAAGTCATCTGAAGGCTCAACACCACTCATAAGTGAGACGTAAGCATATATTCCCTGACCTTTAATGTCATGAGGCATGCCGACAACAGCAGACTCGCTAACACTCTCATGGAGCACAAGAGCTGACTCAATCTCAGCAGTACCAAGCCTGTGACCAGAAATATTTAGCACATCATCCACCCTACCAGTGATCCAGTAATATCCATCTGCGTCACGTTTAACTCCGTCTCCTGCAAAGTATTTGCCTGGAAAGGAAGAGAAGTAAGCCTCCATAAAGCGCTCGTGATTATTATAAAGGGTACGCATTTGACCTGGCCAAGACCTAGCTAGAACTAGAATACCTTCAGCCTCTCCATCCAGCACTTCACCCTTCTCATTGACTACTTGTGGCTCAACACCAAAAAATGGTTTAGATGCTGAACCTGGTTTTAATGGTGTAGCGTAAGGCAATGGAGTTATCATATGCCCACCAGTTTCTGTCTGCCACCATGTATCTACTACCGGACACCTTCCGCTACCAACAACATTGTAGTACCATTCCCATGCCTCTGGATTTATAGGCTCACCCACAGTCCCAAGTATACGAAGACTGGATCTAGATGTTTGCTCTACAAAACCATTTCCAGCTCCCATCAAAGCCCTGATGGCTGTTGGTGCTGTATAAAAAGTGTTTACCTTGTGTTTGTCGACAACTTGCCAAAAACGCGAAGCATCTGGGTAGGTTGGAATACCCTCAAACATTAAAGTAGTGGCTCCATTAGCTAAAGGTCCGTACACTATATATGAGTGACCTGTCACCCATCCAACGTCAGCTGTACACCAATAAATATCACCTTCCTGATAATCGAATGTGTATTTGTGCGTCATTGCAGCATAGAGAAGGTAACCACCAGAGGTATGTACAACGCCCTTAGGTTTTCCAGTTGAACCGGAAGTATATAGAATGAATAGCGGTGTTTCAGCGTCATAGCTTTCACAAGGGCAATCGGCATCAAGGCCACTTATAAGTTCATGATACCAAACATCTTTTTCACCCCAATCGGTGTCATTGTCGGTATGCTGAACTACAACAACAGCATCAACACAATCACAACCATTGACTGCCATATCTACATTAGCCTTAAGTGGTACTGACTTGCCTCCACGAACCCCCTCGTTAGCGGTAATAACAACTTTACACTCTGAATCTAGGATTCTATCTTTCAATGCTTCAGGTGAAAAACCGCCAAATACGACTGAGTGTATTGCTCCTATTCTAGCGCAAGCAAGCATCGCTACACTAGCCTCTACAATCATTGGCATGTACAAACAGACCCTGTCACCCTTGGTGACTCCTAATTTTTTAAGCCCATTAGCGAAAAGGCATACCCTTTCGTAAAGCTGCTGGTAAGTTATTGATTCGCTCTTATTCGGATCATCGCACTCCCAAATAATCGCTGTTTGGTTTGCTCTCTCAGGTAAATGCCTGTCAATACAGTTATATGCAACGTTTAGCTCGGCTCCCTTAAACCACTCAATCTTCCCTTCGTTATAGTCGACATCAGAAACCTGGTCCCATTCCTTAGTCCAATGCAAAAACTCTTTAGCCTGTTTTGCCCAAAATGCATCTGAATCGTTAATAGATTCGGCATACATTGATTCATAAGTCGCTGCATCACATAAAGCTTTAACATCTGGTTTGGCAACAGGGTAGTTTTTCATAATGGTATTTTTATAGTTTAATGACTGATTAATAATACCTAGTTAAAATAAATCTGTGCAAAAAAAAATGACGCAGAAGCGTCATTTTTTCAAATGGTAAAGTATTTTACTACTCTAGCTCGCTTATCTCATCCACAGAGGCATCGATCGCAGTGGCTGTCAGCTCTTTTTCTATTTCAGCCATCTTTTCATTGTCTGCAGCTTTTTCTTGGGCTGAGAGTTCTACTTCCATTTCATACTCCTCAGTCAAAATTGAGCTATCAATAAGACCGGCTTCGATTTCTCTTAGAGCAACGACGGTTGGTTTGTCTTTGCCAACATCTAGGGTTGACCTATAACCTCCAGAACTTAACTGATGTGCCCTCTTTGCAGCCACCAACACTAAATCAAAACGATTATCAACGAAATCTAAACACTCTTCTACAGTAACTCTTGCCATAACTTAAACTCTAATACGATAAAATGAAGCAATTTTACACGAAAATTACCTCAATAATTCCATCATGGAAAGACTAATTGTACTTGACACAGAAACTACAGGAATTGAACCATCTGAAGGTCACCGAATTATTGAAATTGGTTGCGTAGAGATTATCGATAGAGAGATCACTGATTCACAATATCACCAATACACTCAGCCAGATAGAAATGTTGGTGAATCTGTTAGAATTCACGGCATTAAAGACAGTTTCTTGATTGACAAACCCAGGTTCGAGGAAGTAGCTATAGAGTTTCTAGAATACATTGAAGGGGCTACACTGGTTATTCATAACGCACCCTTTGATTTGGGCTTTCTTAATAACGAGTTAAGGCTAATGAATACTGACCAAATTATTGAAGATAATTGCTCTATCATAGATTCACTTGAGTTATCCAAAAGACAGAGACCAGGAACAATGCACAACCTGGACTCGCTTTGTCGTAGATTTGAAATTGATGCGAGCGCAAGAACTGTTCATGGCGCCCTGCTTGATGCACAAATACTGGCACAAGTTTATCTTGCAATGACTGGCGGGCAATCAACACTTTTTAGTGACACTAATTCAGGTTCAGAGAACAAAGACAGTGTAAGCAATATTGTAAGACTAAAGCGCAGCAGTGACAGATTAAAAGTTGTTATGGCTAACGAAAAAGAGCTGCACGACCACAACAACTACTTCGCCAAGAACTAGTATTACCATAATGCAGTACGACGACCTACGCGAATTTATTTCTGAACTTGAAAAGCAGGGAGAACTTAAGCGCATATCAACAGAAATTAATACCAGCCTTGAGATTACCGAAATCTGTCGTCGCACTTTAGACAATGACGGTCCTGCACTTTTATTTGAAAATGTAACAGGCTCTAGTATGCCTGTTTTGGCAAATTTATTTGGCACCACAAGAAGGGTTGCTCTAGCTATGGGTCAAGAAGATCTGATTGAACTGCGCAGCCTAGGCAAGTTACTAGCGGATCTAAAGCAGCCAGAGCCTCCAAAAGGCTTAAAGGACGCTATAGAGAAATTACCAATATTGAAGCAGGTACTTAACATGCCAGTCAAATCTATTAAAAAAGGGCAATGCCAAGAAGTGGTTATGGAAGGACCAGATGTGGATTTAAATAAATTACCAATCCAAACATGTTGGCCTAAGGACGTAGCACCATTAATTACTTGGGGTTTAGTTATTACTAAAGGACCAAACAAGGAGCGTCAAAACCTGGGCATCTATCGTCAACAGCTTATTGCTAAAAATAAGCTGATTATGAGATGGCTATCGCATCGCGGAGGTGCTCTAGATTTTAAGGACTGGCGCGAACACAACCCCGGTAAACCTTTCCCTGTTGCTGTAGCGCTAGGTGCAGACCCTGCAACAACATTAGCCGCTGTCACTCCAATACCAGACAGTCTTAGTGAGTATGCATTTGCAGGTCTATTGCGTGGTAAAAAAACAAAAGTATGCAAATGTTTAGGTAATAATTTACAGGTACCAGAAAACGCGGAAATAATTTTAGAGGGTGTCATATATCCTGACGAGGTGGCTGACGAAGGTCCATTCGGAGACCACACTGGATATTACAATGAGGTTGAGCAGTTCCCTGTATTTACAGTTGAAAGAATAACTCACAGGAGAAACCCAATCTATCACACCACATACACCGGTAAACCTATAGACGAGCCTGCAGTTTTGGGTGTTGCACTAAACGAGGTTTTTGTTCCGCTACTTCAACAACAGTTCACAGAAATAACAGACTTCTATTTACCTCCGGAGGCATGCTCTTACCGTATGGCAATAGTTAGCATGAGAAAACAGTTTCCAGGGCACTCTAAACGTGTAATGATGGGGGTTTGGTCATTTCTGCGTCAGTTCATGTATACCAAATTTGTAATTGTTGTTGATGACGATATAGATATACGCAATTGGAAAGAGGTAATTTGGGCAATTTCAACTAGGGTCGACCCAACCAGAGATACTACAATCATAGACAACACTCCAATCGACTATCTAGACTTCGCATCCCCAATATCTGGGTTGGGCTCAAAAATGGGTATAGATGCCACTAATAAGTTTCCTGGAGAGACAAAAAGAACCTGGGGTGAAACTATAAAAATGAACGAAGATATAGTCGCCAAGATTGATCAGATTTGGGACGAATTAGGCATTGACTCAAATACTTAACAAAGTATAATTATTGGTTTTTCGGAGTGTAGCGCAGTTTGGTAGCGTACCTGGTTTGGGACCAGGTGGTCGGGGGTTCAAATCCCTCCACTCCGACCATTTAAAGCCCGCTACTAAAGTATTCTTATTTTTAAATTAGGTCGATTTTGCAGTATATTGCAGTAGTTTTAAGTGAGATTAGGTCGATTTTAGGCCGATTTTAAAAAGATGCTCTTAATGAGTAACTTATACAGTAGGTTTAGCCTTCTACCATAAGTCTACAAAACTCTAGTCGCCAACTACTTTAGATTTTTCAGCTAGTTTAATTACCGGTTTCATTGCCGCTAAATGCTCACTTGATAGATGGCACCTTAACTGGTGTCCTTCTGCAATATCTACTGTCTCTGGTAGTTCTTGCTCACAAAGATTGTTGTCAACTAAATGCTTGTGTTGACAACGAGTTTGAAATGGGCATCCAGAAGGTGGGTTGAGGGCAGAAGGGATATCTCCTTTGAGAACAATATGTTGACGCTTAACGCTGGTGTCAGCAATTGGCACAGCAGACAATAGGGCTTCTGTATACGGATGATATGGTGGCGCAAAAACTTGGTCTGTGCTGCCAGTTTCAACAACATGGCCAAGATACATCACCATAACACGATCAGCTATATAGCGAACAATTGACAAGTCATGACTAATAAACAACATCGTAGTGCCATTTTTACGCTGTAACTCCATCAACAGATCAGTTACAGCTGCTTGTACAGATACATCCAACGCGGAAACTGGCTCATCAGCAATAACAATTTTGGCATCTCCAGCAAAAGCTCGTGCGATACCAACGCGTTGCTTTTGCCCGCCAGATAATTGTCGAGGTTTTCTGATAGCAAACTCTCTTGGTAGTTTTACTAAATCCAGTAATTCCAACATTCTGTTATGGCGTTCAGACTCAGTCTTACAGACCATAAAAACTTCTAGTGCACGAATAATTTGCCTACCAACGCTCATTGAAGGGTTGAGGGTGTCAAATGGATTTTGAAAAACCATTTGAATTGAAGAAACTGTTTCAGTAGAACGATCGCCAATCTCAGTATTACCGAGAGACTGGCCACCAATATAAGCCTTACCTGAAGTTGCTGTTTCAAGCCCCATTAAAACTTTGGCAAGGGTAGACTTTCCGCACCCAGACTCTCCAACAATTGCTAGTGTTTCAGATTCCCTTGCATAAAAAGATAAACCCTCATTTGCCTTTACAACACTTTTTTCTTTGCCTTTTAATAACTCGTTTGCCGAGACTTCATAATGTTTAGTTAGGTTGTCAACTTCTAGGGCTATTGCACCAGGCAGTAAAGGCTTGTAATTGGTTGTTGTTACAACCTCTGATTGCCAATCGATGGTATTTATTTTTATACAGCGAGATGCGTGATGTTGATTATCACTCATCACACTCATGTCTATTTCATTTTCATCGCATACGTCTTCCTCAAAATAGTTACAGCGTGGTCCGAAGTTACAGCCTTGAGGGCGTTCGTGTGGAAGTGGGAAATTTCCTGGAATGGCGACCAAAGGTCTCTGGTTTTTGTCAGCTCCTGGTAATGGTATCGAGCGGAATAATGCCTGTGTATAAGGGTGTCTCATTTGATCAAAGACATCGTGTATAGAGCCGGTTTCAACGGCCTCACCAGAATACATCACACAAATATCATCACAGGTGTCTAGAATCAAACCGAGGTTGTGAGATATGAATAACATAGAAGTTCCATACTTCTCACCCAAGCCCTTGACTAAATCAACAATGCCAGCTTCAACAGTAACATCTAGTGCAGTTGTGGGTTCATCTAAAATCAAAAGGGCTGGCTTTGACATAAGCGCCATAGCAATAACTATACGTTGTTGCTGGCCACCTGAAAGTTGGTGCGGATAAGAATTTAATATCCTCTCTGGATCCGGCAACCGAACGTCTTTTACAACATCAACTGACAAATCCCAAGCCTCTTTTTCGCTGGCATTTAAGTGTATCATCGGTACTTCCATAAGTTGCTTAGAAATTTTCATTGCAGGATTCAAAGAAGCCATAGGCTCCTGATAAATCATTGCAATTTCTGAGCCTCTTAATTTAGACAGCTCACTCTGAGGCATGTCGTTTAATTCACGACCTTTAAATTTGATTGAGCCGCCAACTATTGAACCATTAACACCTAAATCTTGCATAATGCCAAGAGCTACGGTTGATTTGCCACATCCTGACTCGCCCACTAGACCCAAAGCCTTGCCTTGCTCAAGGACACAAGAAAAATTCATTACCGCAGGGATTTCTCCCAGTCGCGTGAAAAAGCTAATCGAAAGATTATCAATTTCTATAATAGGAGTTTGAGTACTAGATTCTGACATTGATTAGTCCTTTAATGATTGCTCTCTCAAGCCGTCACCTAATAAATTCAATCCCAACACCAAAGACAATAATGCCAATGCTGGGGGGATTGCCATATGTGGATAGTATGCCAACAGTTTGCGACCTTCATTAATAGTCATGCCCCAGTCCGGACTTTCAGGACTAACTCCTAAACCAAAAAATCCTAGAGTTCCTAAAAGTATAGTTGTGTAACCAATCCTCAGACAGAAATCAACAATCAGTGGGCCCCTAGCATTGGGCAGTATTTCCCAAAGCATTATAAACCAAGCGCCCTCTCCGCGAGTCTGAGCGGCCGCAACATAGTCGCGTGTCTTTATGTCCATAGTGAGGCCTCTAACAATTCTAAATACCGTTGGTGAATTAACAAAAACAACTGAAACAAAAATATTAAGCAAATTAGGGTCCATATAGAATACAGGCTCTAGGCCTAATAATTGTAACGGGTCTTGGTTAAAAGCAAGACCTGAGTATGCCCAAAATCCTAGTAATATAGTTAGCCCAACATATATATTTCGCTTCCTAGGTTGAACATAGTATCTAGACTGGAAAAGAACCACAAAAAAGATAATAGGGAATAAAAAAAGCACAGCCGCTATAATGATAGGTATGCCTGTTGAACGTATGGCAGGGTTGACTAAGAGATAAAACAAAAGTATAACCGGGAAGGCTAAAACTAGATTCGCGAAAAATGACAAAATAGTGTCAAGTTTTTTACCATAAAACCCGGCCGGTAAGCCGAGCGTTATGCCTGTCATAAAGGCAAAAATAGTAGCAGCTGGGGCAATTGAAAGCACTATACGAGACCCCATCACCATTCTCGAAAAAACATCTCTACCCATTAAATCACCGCCTAATAAATAGGCATTAATAGTGTCTGGCACTAACGTTCCTGGAGCCTTTTTACGCATCCCTGATAGCTGATCAATCGGGTCAAAGATTATAACTAGATCTGCGAAAATTGCAGTAAAAATCCAAAATATGACTAAGGCAAAACCGATACTACCAGTAAAAGTATCGAATAAACGGCCATAAAGCCCTAACCTATCTCGGAAAAAATAAGAAACAGCAAATGTTAACGCCATTGCAACCCACACCGGTACAAATTGTATGAATATTTGGATTAGGATCTCTATCAAGCTCAATGATGCCATAACAATACTTTAAGAGCCCACTCTTATTCTTGGATTTAAAAAGACATAACCAATATCTGATATTAACTGTGTAACCAAAACTACTAAAACCGCCACCAACGAACAAGATAGCAATAACTCAACGTCGTTACCGTCAGCCGCCATGACCAATAACCAGCCGAAGCCCTTGTAGTTGAATAAGGTCTCAACAATCACAACACCTGTCAAGAGCCAAGGAAATTGCAACATAATCACAGTGAAGGGAGCTATTAATGCATTCCTAAGTGCATGCTTAAGAACAATACTTGTAAAGCTCACTCCTTTTAATCGGGCTGTGCGAATGTATTGCGCTGTCATCACCTCAGCCATAGATGCTCGTGTCATCCTGGCAATATATCCCATTCCATAAAGCACCATCGTCATCACCGGTAACGCGAAATTACTGAAGGTCATATTCTCCATCGCTGCTTGTGAGGAAGGTAATAATAATCTACTGTCAAACACAATTCTACTGGCAAAAATAACAGACAAAATAACGCCAGAGATGTATTCTGGTGTCGCAGTGAAACCGATAGCAATAGTTGAAAGTGTTCGGTCCGCCTTAGAGCCTTCACGCATGCCTGCTAATATTCCAATAATAAGTGCCATAGGTATCATAACAATCATTACCCAGAACATCAAAATACCTGTCAAACCTAAGCGTGTACTTAAAGCCTGTCCTACTGACACATTGAAAATCGTGGAGTTGCCTAAGCTTCCTTGTAAAAGGCCACAATAAGTGGGCGTGTCTTCTACATGAGGACTAATACAACGGCCACGCGTCTCCCCTTTCTTGTTAGTATGGACATAACCTGGTACAACTCCAAGCCATTCACCGTATCTCAACAATAGTGGCTGATTAAAGCCACGATCATCCAGCCAAGAGGTTACCTGATCATCAGTCATTCGGATACCGGCTTCAGTTTTTGCTAGTTTTACTAGGTTGGGCTGTAAATTAGTGAGAAAGAAAACAATAAAACTAAGACACAATGTTGTTAACAACATCAGTCCAAATCGTCTAGTAATAAATTGCCACATAAAAAGCCTTAACTATATATTTTGTTAGTACAGGAAATTACAAATTAATCATGCCAATGATACATAAAAAGAGGTCGCGACAAGCGACCTCTTTTTTTTTAACAAAGAAATCATCTACATGATTTCAATATTATTGGCAGTTTACGACCAGCCCAAATTATGAAGGTGTATCTCAAAAGTTGGATGCATCCCGCCACCCAAAACGCCTTCTTTATGATGACGGTATAGAGAGCGCCAGTATGGCTGAATAATAACTCCTTCGTCTTGCATTATTTGCTCTAAACGCTTCATCAAAACTCGACGCTCATCTGCATCAGCAATAGCTACCGCTTTAGTCAAAGTCTCGTCAAATTCAGCATTATTAAAAGCAGCCTCATTCCAAGCCTCACCAGAGCGATATGCAAGTGCCAGTACTTGAACTCCCAATGGCCTCATATTCCAGTTGGTTGAAGAGAATGGGTACTTAACCCAGTCATTCCAGAAAGTAGAGCCTGGCAAAATAGTACGCTTGACTTTAATGCCCGATTTACGAATCTGGTCAGCAACAGCGTCTGTTGTGTTACGTCTCCAGTCATCATCAATCGAGATTAACTCGTGCTCATAGTCACCAAGTCCAGCCGCTGACATCGCAGCAAGTGCTGCATCACGATCAACTACTTGGGCTGGCAATTCAGCATATTCTGGATGAATTGGACACACATGGTGATTCTC
>Ga0206681_10000505_pt1 | contig 20764 bp, 22 predicted proteins | sample M150012015metaG_FD_161048 | JGI IMG/M metagenome (GOLD analysis project Ga0206681, IMG submission 161048) | Ammonia-oxidizing marine archaeal communities from Monterey Bay, California, United States - M1 500m 12015 | ecosystem: Environmental > Aquatic > Marine > Intertidal zone | place: USA... | reverse complement strand
GCATGAATTCCAAGAGAAGAATATACTTCAAGATGTGACCCTAACAGGTATATTCCTCCACCAATTTTAATGGTTTTACTGATGGCGCTTCCGTAATTTATACCTACTGAATAGTCAATTGCGGAAAATGTATTAGTAGAATTTCCCAATTCATCTGTTCCGTCAAATGCACCATAGTTTTGAAATCGAATGACTGGTGAAAAAATTCCAACTTTTGTCTTGAAGGCGTAACAAAGCATACCAACCTGAACACCAGATGGAAGAAGTGCCTGATTCAGTTGGAATCCGCGTACATGGTCTTCGTTCAATAATGATGGATTTTCAACAGTCAAACCAATGTCCTTATCACTAATGCTTATTAGATTGGATCCCAGGCCGGCTGATCTTGCAGAATACATTGAGTTGAGAAAAGAAAAGCTATTTAATCCAAAATTATATGTTTGTGAAAACATCGTATTTGAGAAACCCAATAAAGTAAGCGCTAATACGATCTTGAACATAGAGATAAAACGTCTTGATATAAAATTAATTGCTTTATTGTAATTATTCCTTTATTTCTTGTTATATTTTGAAATAAATATCGTTAGAGAAATAAATGCCTATGCATAAATCTACTTTTGACTCTATACTTTTATTGGGAAATCATTCAAATCTTTACAAAGAAGAATTACAGATTCAGTCGGGTATTAAAGTGAATTCATTAACGTTTAAAAAGAAAGATGGTTTTGAGGAGGATATGCCTCATCAATTTCTATTGAATGATATATCGATTGATTTTAATGGCAATTACTCACTTGATGAGCTTTCATTTGCCTTGTCTATTTTGATTAACCACAATACTTCATTTAAAAACTGCTTGATTATTGGAGATCCAACGGAGCTCTTTTATCAGGCATTTTGTTTTGCTAAAACAAATCAAAACCCTCATCTGATTCGACAGGAAATACAATTTAAGCCTAAGTTGTCTGAAGATGCGTTTCTATTTATTTATCCTTGTGGAATGGTGGCTCATAATATTAGAAAGGAAATTTCTAGTTTAATTTATCTGCTCAAAAAGCACAATAGGAGTACTTATTTGATTAGAGAAGGAGAGCATACTACCTTGCAGATATTACAAAATTTGTTAAAGAAAAGAAGATTATCCCTTGATGTTTTTACCTTAGAAGGAAGCGGAATTGAAAAGTTAATTTCCAGCCAAGAGTATTTCACATCATAATTATAAATGAATTATCGTCTTCATCATTCCTTATACAATGAAATTGTCAATAGGTATGATTCGATGTTTATAAGCGTCATTCGTTCTCATTTCTCAAATAAAGAAGATCAAAAAGACGTATATCAGGAATTTTGTATTCAATTGTTTTTATTAATAGAAACCCATTACTCAAAAAAGGTGGATTTGCTCCATACGGCTACCTGGCTGAAAGCTGTTGTTTCCAATTTTTGCAAATCGCAATTGAGAAAGAAAAATGCGAAAAAACGGATTAAATTTAGTCCGGATAGCTATATGTCCAGTCATATGGAGCAATACACGGAAGACACTTTATTTAATTCACCCCTATTTGAATTTGGAAAAAGTTTAAATTCTCTGGAAATTATGAATAAAGTGCTCAGCTTATTGTCCAGGCAGGATGCTCTTATACTTAAAATGAAATACTATTACAATAAGCCTTCTTCATATATTTCCCGTAAACTCAATATAACACATGTTGATGTCAGAATCGGAAGATTGAAGGCACGAATTAAGAAATTGACAGGTATTGATAACATTGAAAAGCTTATTGAGAAATTTGAGGTGTAGTCAAAATTCTAAATGTCTTTCTTTTTTTTCTTGAAATATATCTTCTATTGTAACTAAGATGCCCGTTTCTTCTACATTTCCAAAGTCCTTATTCAATGCAGTACCAAAAGTTTTCATACTATGAGAGAGATTCATGTAGATATTAATTAATGGTGGAATAAACTCTGATTGTTCTCTAATAAAACTGTTTAAGATCTTATACCCATCTATAAAATCAACATTCCTTAATTGAGATATGTATTTTTCATCATGTAGCTCTATTTCAAGAGGGTGATGCGGCCACAACAGTCTTTCATTGTCCGGGAAATAATAATGCATAAAGTTCAGTAGAAAATCTCGTGCATCTTTATTGTAATTTGGATACATGGTTACCTTTCCAAAGAAGTACTTAATTTCTGGATTGAATTTAATAATTGCTCCTAAGCCATCCCAAATATTGTCCAAGGCAAAAAGGCCCTTTCTAGGATTTATAGATGGCTGATAATTAGGCTGTACCCAGCTTCTACCTAACTCAATTGTAGAAGGTAAATAGTTTTCTATAAATAGCTCTGTAAATGAAAAATAATGAGTCGTTGATAGTTTAATATCCTCTTTACTAATCAATGCATTTATACATTTTATGTAACGATATCCACCTATAATTTCTTCATCTTCCGGAGACCACACGATGAGCTGTTCGTAACATATTTCATCCGTATCAAAGTGATCCAAATCAATTGCATTTCCAGTTCCTCCACCCGAAGCTCTAAAAGTCACTTCACGAAGTCTGCCAATTTCTTGGAGTACATTTGGCGAATTATGTATGTTTACTACATAAATTTCATTTTCACCTTTCCTTGTTGTTCTCAGAAATGTTTTTGAGCACAGCTCTTTTTTAATTAATGATCTTGAAATGGGAGGAATGGTTTTCACTCTTTTAGTTTTTTTAATGAATACACGAGTTTTTTATATTCCTGTGCTGCCTTAAACTCAGGTAAATCAGCATGATATGTTCTTCCTTGTACAGGTGACCCAACGTAAAATGAAATGCTTTGATCTCTTTGTTTAAATAATTCATTTGATAAATACAGCATTTCAATATTTGCCTTAATTCCTAAAAACTTCCTGACTCTATATAATCGATAGAAAAATGGAGATAATTTTCCGTCAATGAATATGGGAACAACCTCTCTATCGAGAGATCTTGCATAAGTTACAAAAGTTTTTTTCCAATCTAAATCCTCAATTTTTCCTTTATTCTTTCTACTCACCAGTCCTGCAGGGAAAATGCACAGGGCACTTGAGGAGTCAAATACTTCTTTGATCTGAGCTCTTATCGAAACATTATTTTTGCCATGCTTATTTACTCCTACAAATAAATCTTTCAGATTTTCGACATTCATTAGTAGATCATTCACGATAAATTTTAAATCGGGCCTATATCTCATAATCCCTGAAATGAACGCTATACCATCCATTCCGCCTAACGGATGATTCATAACGAGAATTACTGGACCTGTTGCAGGAATATTCTCCATTCCTTTTACGTGAACTTTGATATTAAAGTAATTCATTACTTCATCACAGAATTCAAGATTTTTCTTATCCTTATGTTCTTTCAGGAAATTGTTGATTTCTTCCTGATGCAGAATGCGTTTGAGATATTTAATTACAAATCCAGGAAGCCATTTAAGTAACCTTGGGTTTTTACTCTTTATTAATCGAGAAATATCAATAAATTTTTCGTTCTCCATTCCTCGAATATAACTGATTATTAATCTGAAATTATCCTTAAATACCTATTTAATCCATAGCTTAATGTTAGTATTTAAAGTCAATGGGTAATCCATCGTATGCAAGATGAACATTATCGGGAAGATTTTTTTCTATTACTTTATGTTTTCCAAACAAATGTGATATATGAGTCAAGAATGCTTTTTGAGGATTTATTTCTGAAATAAATTCTAGTGCTTCATCCAGATTAAAATGAGAAATATGCGGTTCTTTACGCAAGGCATTTATAATAAGTGTTTTAGAGCCTCTAATTTTTTCCTTTTCTGAGGTACTTACGGTTTTTGCATCTGTGATATACGTAAGATCTCCTATTCTAAATCCAAAAACGGGTAATCTATAATGCATCACTTCTATTGGTTGAATACATACAAGCTCATCAATCTTAAAAGGTGTATTCTCAATTACACTTATCTTGATCTTTGGAACCCCAGGGTATGTATCATCTGCAAAGATATAATGGTATTCCCGGAATAGAGCTCCTTTTACACGTTCAGAAGCATACACATTCATATCTCTTTTCTCCTTATAGTTGAATGCGCGAACATCATCTAATCCTGCGATATGGTCCTTATGTTCATGAGTGAAAATCACAGATTTAAGTGTTTTTACCTTTTCTCTGAGCATCTGAAAACGGAAATCAGGACCAGAATCTATGACATGATTTTGCCCGTTAATGGTTATCATAGCCGAAGTACGGGTGCGGTAATCCTTTTCATCCACAGAAGAGCATACTTCACAATCACAAGCAATTACAGGAACTCCCTGTGATGTTCCCGACCCCAGAATTGTTAATGTACCAGTCATAGTTGTTTAGCAAATTCAATGACACGATGCTTCTTGTTCTTTCGAAGATATGCGTTTACAATGGATTTAATATCTCTATCTTCTTTCAGAAATATGAGATATTCATCCAGTTGATTCATGTCTTGAGTATAAAATTGATAGGGAGCGTAACCATACCCTTGAAATACTCCTTCTTTAATCAATACAAGGCTTTTCTCATTTCTTTTGCGCCCTTTATCCATAATCACAAATGATTTTCCATTGTATTGTAAATTTTCAATGTACGCATCAATTCGACTATTATACTCCTCTTTTTTTTCGATTCCTATACATGCTCCCTTACATTCCTTAACTTCATATTGAAAACAGGCATTCTTAGACTCATAAAGACCACATAATTTTTGACATAAGCCATGTTTATCACTGATGTATCGAATATATTCGAGAGCTTCTCTCTTTGTCGTAAAATGTAAGAGAGGAAAATCCTCGGTTTTGCTCACGGATTTTATACTTAATTCCATATATCCGTCTCCGTTGATTGAGTCGTATAGTCCAAAAGGGAATTTGCTTTTCCGTAGTCTTCGATTATATTTTGGTTGATGTTTTTTAATTAATTCGGATTCCAGCAACATAGCTATTAAATCTGATCCCGTAATTTCGTGTTCAACCCGTGAAATTTCTTCAATCATTCGTATGCCTTTTGCCGATTTTTTGTTTCTCAAATGTTGCTCCACACGATTTTTAACGTTGACGCTTTTGCCTATATAAATGACCTGATTGAATTCATTGTAGAATGTATAAATTCCAGTTTTATTTGGTAATGAATCAATGTCGTTCATATCCAGATTAGGATGAATCGATTTGGGATTCAATTCTTCTTTTATTAAAGAGACAAGTTTTTTCTTGTTCTTTTTATGCAGTATTTCAAACAGCTTTGTTGTTGCCAATGCATCGCCACCTGCACGATGTCTGTTGACAATTTTAATACCAATCTGCTTGGTGAGCTTGCCTAAGCTGTAGGACTCGTATCCCGGCAGTATATGTCTAGATGCTACAACAGTACATAAATGCGGCTTTCTGAAATCAAACCCTAATGTTTTGAATTCAGAACGGAACATACTATAGTCGAACGAAACATTGTGAGCTACAAAGACACTGCCCTCACAAAACTCAATTACCTTTTTAGCTAATTCATAAAATTTGGGAGCATTTTGCACGGATGCATTTGTGATGCCTGTAAGGCGAACTATAAATTCAGGAATCTCTTGTTCAGGATTAATCAGAGAGGAAAATTCGTCGACAATTTGTACGCCATCGTACTTGTACATTGCAAGTTCCGTTATTTTTGATTGTTTTGGACTTCCCCCTGTTGTTTCTACGTCTACAATGACAAAATTCATTGTATCTAAGGTATTCAAAAATTCACTGAACTCATAAAATCAGCTTGATTTTATATGTGATTCATACACCTGTATCCATTCTTCACATGTCATTTTTGAAAGAAGTTCCTGAATCAATATAAAAGGGATTTCTTCCGGTTTTTTGAATCGAATACACGATTTACCCATATCAAGCTTTCTATTGCAGTATTTAGGGTATTCTTTAACAAACCAATCAAGCAATTTCGGATCTGAATAAATACCCATATGATATAAGGCTATGAAATTTTTTTGATTTGCAATCGAAATAAATGGAAGAGGGATTTCTGGTGTTACATGATATCCTGCTGGATATAATTTATGAGGTACCACATAACTAATCATACCATATTGATAACTTTCTACAAAACCGCTTGGAATGTGTTGGGCTATGGTTTCTCTCAATTGATCAAAATATTGCTTCCGCTCTTCTGGTACCTTTTTTAAATAGGCTTTAATATCATTCTCAGACATATCTTATATTTTACCGGGATACGAAATTAATGCCTGCCTTAACACTTCCAGAGCCTTCTGCAAGCTCTCCTTTTTAAGAACGTATGCTATACGAGCTTCCTGGATTCCGAGTTCTTTACTGGAATAAAATCCGTTTGCAGGAGCCATCATAACGGTCTGTCCCTCGTACTCAAAATCTTCCAGCAGCCATTGGCAAAATCTTTCTGAACTGTCCACTGGAAATTTAGCCACACAATAAAAGGCCCCTTTAGGTTTTGGACAAAACACGCCAGGAATGCTGTTTAATCCATCTACCATAATGTTTCTCCGTTCCAGGTATTCCGCCTGAACCTCATCAAAATAGGATTGAGGCGTATCTAATGCAGCTTCTGCAGCAATTTGTTCGATAGTAGGAGGGGAGAGCCGTGCCTGACCAAATTTAAGTGCAGCAGACATCACTTCTTTGTTCTTTGATACCAATGCTCCAATTCTGGCTCCACACATCGAATATCTTTTGGAAACGGAGTCAATGAGAAGTACATTGTTCTCGATCCCAGTCAATTGCATAACAGACATAGGTTTTGTGCCATCGTAGCAAAATTCTCGATAGACCTCATCTGCAAACAAAAATAAATCGTATTTCAAAACCAGCTCTCTAAGCTTCAATAATTCATCTTCGGAGTATACGTAACCTGTAGGGTTTCCAGGATTACAAATGACGATGGCCTTGGTTTTAGAAGTAATTTTTCTTTCAATCTCCGATATAGGTGGTAAAGCAAACCCACTTTCGATAGTAGATGAAACGGGTACTACTTTTACACCTGCGCTTGTTGCAAAGCCATTGTAATTGGCATAAAATGGTTCGGGTATAATAACCTCATTATCTGGTTCGCATGTGGTCATAAGACCAAATAACAGGGCTTCAGATCCTCCTGTTGTAATCAGAATATCTTCAGGGGAAACAGGAATGTCATGTTTGGTATAATATACAGCCAATTTATTTCTGTAGGATTCGAAACCTGCTGAATGGCTGTATTCAAGAACTTTTAAATCTATATTTTTAATGGCCTCAATTGCAACTTTTGGGGACTCAATATCTGGTTGCCCGATATTCAAATGATATACTGTAATTCCTCTTTTCTTTGCGGCTTCGGCAAAGGGAACTAATTTCCGTATTGGAGACTCAGGCATTGAAATTGCCTTACTGGATATATTTGGCATTCAAAGTATTTTTCGACAAATTTAGTTATTCTTCTCAGGAAACAAACCGCTCGTTATTTCGCTTTGGTCTTTTCTTGAATAAAAGGTAAACCCTCCTTTATCATATAACACGTGTAAATTAGGATAGGATTCTAAAATGGCCTTTTTTTGCTCACTTCTGGAAGTAAAGAACACAGGTTTGTCAACGAGTCCATTTACAAGCCATCCTTCGTTCAAATAGTGCAAATGATCAGGTTTTTTTTGATTTCCATAAAATAGAGGAACAAAAGATTTGAATCCAATTGATTTCACATACACATCTTCTTTTGACACATTCTGGCAGAATTCGACATGAGAAGATTGAGTGATTTGGGCAATTCGTGGTCCAACAAATCCAGTCAATAAGGTAAGCGTAATGGCAATACTCAAATATCCACCTAATATTATACTCAAAGACTGTTTTTTCTTAAGAGCCACCAGCATCAAGATGACTGCACCAAAAAGAAATAAAGAGGGGACATAAAGAGTCCATTGCTTATCAAAACCTTGTGAGAGAGCATCTTTTGTAAAACTGTCAGTGCCAAAGTTGTTTAATATAAATTGCGGATGATCCAATATCCACGTCACACTTGTAATTAGAATAAAGAAAACAGTAATTCCAATGCACATGGTCGTACTGGATTTCTTTAGCTGTTTTGAATCATTTGTTTGACGAAACAAGTAATCAGCGGCTAAAAAGCTAATTGGAAAATAGCAAAGAGAAGAGTAATGAATGATTTTCGTCTGGACAATTGAAAACAACAATAAAGTGAATAATAAAGTCAATATCATCAAAAATGTGAGATTATTTTTCTTCCTTATGCTTGTGTTTTGAAGCGCATAGATGCTGGCAGGAAAGCAGCCCAATAAAAGAACGATAAAATGATAATAGAATGGTCCTCCATGGCCGGCATCTTTCGTTTGAAACAAGCGAATTTGGTAATTAATGAAGTCGGCAATTATATGCTCTTTTCCTTGAACTAGTAAAATAAAAAACCAAAAACCACCTACTAATATAAAAGTAAAACTGAATAATGCTATTCCCTTTATGGTCACTTTATATTTGCTATAATTAAAAAGGATAAAAAGTCCCACAATTCCCATAAATAAAAGAATCCCTACGGGCCCCTTAGTGAGAACAGCAAGGCCGATAAAGAGCCCAGAATATAAATAATGTACATTGTATTTTGACCTGAGCGCTTTATATGCATAATATATTGCTAGGATAATGAATAGATTAAACCAGGGGTCAATAATCCCAGAATGAAAATATAGATTCGGAAGAATCGAGCCCGCGAAGCAAATAATCCAGAGAACACCCATTTTAGTACCTTTAAGCTCTTTACCAGCTCGAAACAAAAATAGAAATGTAAATAAAGCTGCAAGTACATTCGGTAGTCTTGCCGCAAATTCGTTGATACCAAACAATTTCATTGAAGCAGCTTGCATCCATATAAATAAAGGAGGTTTTTCCCAAAATGGAGTAAAATTAATTGTGACCTGACTGTAGTCTCCACTTATGAGCATTTCTCTGGCGCATTCGGCAAAATTTACTTCATCCCAGTCGAATAGCTGAAATGCACCAAGAAAAGGAAGGAAAAACAGCAAGGTAAATGCAGAAATGTAATATATGTATGTGTTTTTCACTATTGTTTCTTAATTAGTGGTCGATCCAATTGATTAAACCGGGGATTAATATACACCCAAAGGATTTGACTTATTAATACCCCAATTATAGAACCAGCAATAATATCCTGCATAAAATGCATACTTAAATATACTCTGGTAAAAGCAACAAAAACAGCTGCAGATACAAATACGAATTGAAGCAGATAACTCCTGTTAAAGTGAAAAGCCATAACGGTGAATAATACAAAACAGGATGTGGCATGGCCAGATGGGAAAGAGTTTTCGGTAAAATATGTGAAATCTTCCATAATTCTAAAGGAAGAATCATTTTCGAAATAAAAATAGGGCCTCTTCATATCGGCAAAAAGAGTGTGCTTAAGTAGCTGAACAATCCCTGCGGATACAATGAAAGAAAGAAACAGTATAAGAGCAGTTTTCAAGCGAATAAAAAGAAAAATAACGGCTATAAATAATAAAAATAATCCATCGCCAATATGAGTAAGCCAGGATGCTATAGCATCTATGAAGGGATGCCCTTGCGCATTGATCTTAAGGTGTAGCACCAATTTATCCTGAAGAAGAACAAGAGCAGCTCCAATGACCCATAAAAAACGAATTGTATTTATATAAACGGTTGTCACCAGTTACATTTTTTTTGCAAAGTTAATCACCATCAGTCTTCCTTTATCATCAAAGTGAATAAAACTGCATCATATGCAAAATGAGCTGCTATACAAAACCAGATCCCGAAAGGATCTAATCCAATAGAAATTAAGAGGATAAATGGAAGCACAATTAAGCCATATACTGAAAATCTCAGATTAAATGGATTGAGATAACCGTGAAGAGCTACAAAAAGAATTGAGGTGACAATGACTCCCAAGAATGACTGAATACCTGCCCGAAACAATAATTCTTCCCCCACACCAGCGCAGATGGAAAGAAATATACCATCTGAGGTTTTCAGTTTCATTTCTTTAACAAGTCGGTTTATTTTTAATGGAACTTTATCAAAAAAGGGAATACTCATAATTCGATAAGCAATTAAGCCATATGCAATACCCATGAATACCCCATAAATAATAGGAATAAATGTAAAATCATCCAAAGCGATAAATTCTGAAAAAGAAATATCATTGAAGTAATTTTGAAGATAAAAGCCAGGAATAGGAAATAGAATTAGAGTGACCCAGCCAAATAAAATCATTTGATTTCTCATAAATCCTTTAAAATCGATTAAATATTTGGTAGATCCCTTTTTTCGCTATACATTAGTGCCATAAACGCTTAAATTAAACGCCTATAGACCAAATTTACTTTTAATAGTTGGATTAACAACGAAAACGTAAGTTATGGTACTCTCAGAATTAGGTGATAGCGATTTAATTACCGCATATATTAATGGAAATGAAAAGGCTTTTGAAGTTCTGCTTCTTCGTCATAAGGATCGTGTATTTAGATATATCTGTTCAAAACTAAAGGACTCTCAATTGTCCAATGATATTTTTCAGGATACTTTTGTGAAAGTAGTTAATACGATTAAGCTCGGAAATTATAATGAGGAGGGTAAATTTTTGCCATGGTGTATGCGTATTGCGCACAATCTGGTTATAGATCATTTTAGGAGACAAAATAAAATGAGAATGATCTCCGAATCAAATTCCTTTGACCCATCTTATTCTATTTTTCATAAAATTGATTCAGGTGAGAAGAGCTATATCGATAAAATTACTCAAGAGGAACTCGAAACTCAAATGGTGGATTTATTAAATTATCTTCCGGAGGTTCAAAGGGAGATAGTACATCTTCGGATATTTCAAGATATGTCCTTCAAAGAGATTGCAGAAAACAAAAGCATTAGCATCAATACGGCATTGGGAAGAATGCGGTATGCATTAATTAATATGCGTAAACTCATTGATAAGCATAAATTAGTTACCGAATTTTAATTCTACTATATAGTGATTATAGCTTTTCTTAACAAGTTATATTGAATCAAATCAGTATCTTTGAGCATTAATTTTACACTATGTTTGAGAATTTAACAGAGAAATTTGAGCGTGCGTTTAAAGTATTAAAAGGGCATGGTCAAATTACTGAAATTAATGTTGCAGAATCACTTAAGGAAGTGCGGAGAGCGCTCCTTGATGCCGATGTTAATTTTAAAACAGCCAAAAAATTTACAAATACACTTAAGGAGAAGGCCTTAGGAAGAGATGTACTCAAATCTGTTTCTCCTGGTCAGCTAATGATCAAAATTTGTCATGAGGAGCTGATTAAATTAATGGGAGGGAATGAGGTAGAAATTAATCTTGATTCCAATCCTTCAGTTGTTTTGATGTCCGGATTGCAGGGGTCTGGTAAAACCACATTTACTGGCAAATTAGGATATTATCTTACAAAGAAAAAAGACAAGAAAGTACTTTTGGTGGCCTGTGATGTATACAGACCTGCCGCTATCGATCAGCTTCATGTTCTGGGAGATCAGCTTAATATTGAAGTATATTCCAATAAAGAAGAAAAAGATGTAGTAAAAATTGCCAGTGAGGCAATAAAAAAAGCGAAAAGCGAATCATTTAATGTAGTGATTATAGATACTGCTGGACGATTAGCAGTAGATGAAAAGATGATGAATGAGATAGAACAGCTCAAGAAATCTGTTAATCCTTCTGAGACCTTATTTGTTGTTGATTCTATGACTGGTCAAGATGCTGTAAATACGGCCAGAACATTTAATGAGAGAATTGATTTTGATGGAGTAGTACTGACCAAGCTCGATGGAGATACCAGAGGCGGTGCGGCACTCTCTATAAAGGAAGTTGTCAATAAACCTATAAAATTCGTCGGAATAGGGGAGAAAATGGATGCATTGGATGTATTCTATCCATCTAGAATGGCAGATCGTATTTTGGGGATGGGGGACGTGGTTTCTTTGGTTGAAAAAGCTCAAGAACAGTTCGATGAGGTGGAAGCCAAAAAACTTCAAAAGAAAATTCTTAAAAACCAATTCGATTTCAATGATTTTTTGTCTCAGCTTCAGCAGATAAAGAAAATGGGAAATGTGAAGGATTTGATGGGAATGATTCCGGGAATGGGTAAAGCCATGAAGGGAGCCGATATTCCTGATGATGCTTTTAAGGGGGTGGAGGCGATAATACATTCGATGACTCCACAGGAAAGGACTACACCAGGTGTTTTAAATTCTGCGAGAAGAAGTAGAATTGCAAAAGGAAGTGGAACCAGTGTGCAGGAGGTAAATAAGCTAATTAAACAGTTTGAGGAAATGCGCAAAATGATGAAAACCATGAGTAATCCAAGGGCTATGTCGGGAATGATGAGTCAAATGAAAAATATGCGAGGGGGCATGCCAGTATTGTAATGGAAGACCAATTCGACTTTTATCCAAAAAAACCGTATTTACCTAAAAAAGAGGAAAAATCCGGATGGACAACAACATTGTTTTCCTTGATATTATTCATTGCTGCTTTTTTAATATTATTTTCTGAAAAGGTAGAGCTTCTTGTATTTCTTGTGGTTGTTCTTTTTATTCATGAGATGGGACATTTTCTCTTCATGAAATTTTTCAAATATAGAAATGTAAAAATGATGTTTGTACCATTAATGGGTGCATTTGTTCAAGGGGTTAAAAAGATATATTCCCAAAAAGAGAGTTTTTATGTCATATTGGGAGGGCCCGTTCCTGGAATTGTTTTAGGTATCATTGGCAGTGTTTTTGCAATACAATATGAAATGAGATGGTTGTTGGAATTAAGTGGAATATTTATGATCCTAAATATGATAAATCTTTTGCCTTTGGATCCACTAGATGGAGGGCAGCTTTTCAGGTTATTGGTGAAATATGACCACGATTTGTTTTTAATGATTTTTTCATTAGTCTCCTCATTAATTTTGATTTGTGCGGGGTTCTTTGCGGATTCATGGCCTTTGATGCTTTTTGGATTTTTAATGTCGTTTAGAGTACGCTCTATACAAAAGAAGTACTTAATTCGTAAGGAATTTACAAAGAGTAATATCAACTATAGGGTTCCGTATGACGACCTGACCAATAGGGATTATTCAATGATTAAGAGTATCGTATTGAATCATAACCCAGCTTTAAAAAAATACCATGAAATGTCAGAGGATTCCAATGATTATTTAATGGCCGAAAATGTGAATGCTGTACTGGAAACCCCGCTGAAAATGGATTCTGGTATCTGGTTCAAAATAGGAGTTATAATCACCTGGTTGATTAGTTTATGCTCTCCTGTGTTATTATTTGTACTCTATGGAGAAAATCTGAGATGGTATTTTAATTAATTGTTTCCGATGTTAAGATTTCCTTTTTGTATCTTTTTTATTTGTCTTATTCCTTTTACAAGTTTTCAGCAGTGCGATAGAGTTTTACTTAAGGGAAGAGTTATAGATACCTTAAGACCACAGGCATTTTACAATTTAATGGTTGTGAATACAAGTGTAGGGAAAGGAGTATTTGGTCAGCCTGACGGAAGATTTAGTGCCTATGTGACTAATGGAGATAGTGTAGTCCTTTCCATTAAGGGATATCCAAAATATACTATGACGATAATTGCAGATTCAAATTGTCAATACGTAGTGAATGCATATATTGAAAGACTACCACAAATACTAGAAGAGGTTGTGATTCGTCCTCTTAAAACACTGGATCAAATTAAAGAAGAAAGAGCCGCTCTTGCCATGAGAGATACACGGATTGTCTCAGGAATTAATGTGTTCCAGAGTCCAATCACCGCGTTGTATCAGGCATTTTCCAAGAAAGAAAGAAACAAAAGGTGGATTGCCGAACAGGAATTTAAAGATGACAAAACACGAATTGTCAGAGAATTGCTGGCACTTTATGTGGTCTATGATATCATTGGATTGGATGCTGAAGAGTTTGATTCGTTCATATCATTTTTGAATATTAATGAAGATTTTTTAAAGACGGCAAGTGAAATGGAGTTGGTATTGTTCATCAAGGATAAATATGAACATTTTCTTCTCCTTAGGTGATTACTTCTGAAGCCTTTCGGTTCGTTGCCAGATACTGTTTTTGGTTCCCTTCAGGTACTTAAAAAAACCTATAAAAAGTGCGGTATTCATTGAAATAAAATGAGTTAAATACCTGAATAATTTAAAATGAACACCCATAGATAATAGAAATAAATCAAGAAGAACAATTCCGAGAATGGCCAAATAAGTCATAAACACTCCAAAGTTCAGCATGGAATCATTAAAAATGAAAATCAATACTATTCCCGAAAACAAAATAAAGAAAGGAGTGAGCCAGCGAAGTATTTTATGAGATAAGAATGTAAATGAGATTCTATTGCATTTTAATAGAATGTGTGAAAAATGTGCGAGGTTTTGAAAATTACCCGCCGAAATCCTAAGCTTTCGATTGAATTCTAATCTTAAATCGTTACTCACATCTTCGTACACAATTGCATTAGGCTCATTAATGCAGAGGTATCCGTTTTGAAGAATACTCATGTTTATATAAAAATCATCCACCAAATAATTTTCAGGGATTTTTGTGAAAAGTGATTTTCTTATGGCAAAGCAACCGCCAAATGGTCCCATCATCGTTCCCCATAATTTGCCTTCCGCATTTTTTAGCTTTCCTTCAATTGAAATGTACGCCTGCTCTGGAATAGATATACCAGATGTTTTCATTCCGTAATTGTTCATGTTGCTGTCAACTAAACCTATTGCCTCATTCCTGAAATGCCTTGTAAGAGATTCCATTGTCTTTTCAGTAAAGAACACGTTGGCATCTGTTATAATAAACAGCTCTCCAGCTCCTAATTCAGCTAATGAATTAATAATTTTTATTTTGCCACTTCGGACTTTGAATTTAATATGTTTGATGTGTTCATACTGCTTAGCATATCTATCCACAATGACATCCGTCTGATCTGAGCATTGATCCGTTCCTATGATAATTTCATATTTATCTACTGGAAAATCAGATTTTAAAATGCTCTTTAGTTTATTTTCAATAACCAATTCTTCATTGTATGCTGCTATAAGAATAGAAATGCTGGGAATTTCATTCAGCGAGAATAATTCATTGTTGCTTTCTTTCCTCTTGCCCAATCCTATGGTTATTAATGGATATATCAAATAGGTATATAAGACAGGAGATATTAGCGTCCAAAATAATATGTTCAATGTAAGACTCAAATTAATTTCTTTCTAATTGAATTGATCTCAATATTTTTTGAGAAACGAGCTCACTGGAGAAATCTCTCCTTATGAATTCTTTGCCCGCTTTTCCTATTTTATTTTTCAATTCGATGTCATTCAAAAGTAAAGAGAGTTTTTCTATAAATTCCTTTTTATTTCGGCAGATAGGTATAATAGGAGGCAGATCGAGTCCTTCTGAAGCTTTTGAACTTAAGACACAAGGAACACCAAGTGACATGGCTTCAAGTACTTTCATTTTTACACCTGATCCTGATAGCAAGGGGGCTATAAAAATGCCATTATTCTGAATGAAATCCATAGAGGATTCAACAAATCCATGAAGCTTAACGTTCTTTCTGTTGGATAATGCTTTTATTTCTTCTGAAAAGCTACCTGCAATTTCCAATCTTAAATCAGGAAATAATTCCTGTAATTCATCAAAAATATGATTCGCAAACCACATAATACCTTCTTTATTGGGTTTCCAGTTAAAAGCACCTAGAAAACAAAGTGAATTTCCTATGGGTACTTCCTTGTTTTGAGCACGCATAGACACCGGGATATACGTACATTCAGTTTGTGTAAATTCCTGAAAAAATTGTTGATCAACTGTGGATATGGAGTAGATCAGATCAACTTTTTGAAGAAATCTGATTTCAAATGTTTTAAGTGTTTTTGATAAGTCTTTTAAATACCATTTCTTAATTGGATTACTTTCTCCTTCTGAAAGGTCTTCCCATATTTTATGTTCTATATTGTGGGCCCGGTATATCAGCTTGGCATTGGTCATCGTTTTTATTTCGTCAATATAACCCGCAGAGAAAATGCTCTCAAAGAGAACTATGTCAAAGGTGTGCTTTCTGAATACAGAATAAATAGCTTCTTTAAACGAAGAACTTTTGAATCGCGAAATATGGTAAGACTTTCTGCTAAATAAGTGTATAAATGCCAAAAAAGGATTAATCTTTGTCGATATTTTCGATTCTGTGAATTCGACTTGATTTACTAATTCAGGAGGTGCTGATTTTTCTTTGCCAGGATGCTTTTCCGTAGCAATTGACATGTATTTAATTTCTGAATCTGGAAAGCTGATCAAGAAATCTCTTAGCATTCTGTCCATCGCGTGACACCCACCGTCAATAATGGGGTAGGGAGGTTTATGACTAATGATTAAGACTTTCATTTCTTTTTGATTTCTTTTTAAAAAACTTGGTCCAAGATTCATATGAAAATAGTGCAGAATCCCGGGATGCTGCACGCATCAATAATAGTGCAATCGGGGTAAACAGTATACACGCCATCCACATCCCTGTAAATGGACTGACAACCTTCGACTCAGCTAAATTCTCCCCAGTTGTAAGTATTGAAAAATATACTATAAATATTACTGCTGCGATTACGACCGGAGCACCAAAACCTCCTTTCTTTATAATCGATCCTAATGAAGCACCCATTAGAAACAAAATAATAAGTGTGGCGGATAAGGCAAATTTTCTATGAAATTCAATCCAGTAATTGGTTTCTTCTTTATCAATAGTTCCTAAATATTTGATTTGATTTTCAAGATTTCTGTTTTTACTTCGCAATTTAGAAATGAGTTGCGGGTATATCTGGTTTTTTTGATCTTTTGTTATGTCTGATGTTCGTATTGTAGATAAGGAGTTTTTGCTGTTTGAAGTATCATTAATGACCTTAATGCCATTCAGATTGAAAATGAGCTGGTCTCTTTTATTGGCACGCATATACGCGGAATTCATCTTGTTTCTTTTGATTTCTAGTGAGTCCATGGCCTTTCGGATCTGAAGTACATTTAGCATTTCAAATTTGTCTTTAAAAATATCATTGTCGCTACGATTTAATGTAAATCCAGATACATTTATTTTATAGGTTGCTTTATCAAATCGTGAAAACCGTGAAGGCCGGTTGTTATGAATCTTGTTTTGTACTTGCCCATTAGGAAGGAAAATAGGATTTTGAATGTCTAATTCTTCATAAATAGTCCCTTTAATAAGCTCAAAAAACAAATACATTGAATTTGTTGATTTATATACCTTTATCTTTTCAGCTTTAATTGTTTTCAGCTCAGTTGGGGTAGTATGGTCATGTATGATAACGTCATTGTATTCTCCATTTTTACCTGAACCTACTTTTATGGCATACCCATCTATTTCAGTAGTATAGACTCCGGGTTTTATGAGATTTGATATTTTGGTATTTTGAATATCGAAAATTAAGGAATGCCATTTAAGGTTTGCTACAGGTATGACATAGTTGGAAAAATAAAAGGTAAAAAAGGCTAAACCAACGACAAAAACCAATAAAGGGCGCATAATTCTATAGAGGGATAAGCCACTTGATTTTAGCGCGGTTAATTCATTATTCTCCGAAAAATTCCCGAAAGTCATTAAAGAAGAAATCAATATGGACAATGGTAAGGCCAGTGGAATTAAACTTGCAGATACATAAAAAAGTAATTCAAGAATAATGAGAATATCAATTCCTTTTCCCATTAAATCATCAATATACACCCAGAAAAATTGAAGAATAAGCAAGAAAATGGAAATAACCAATGTGACTAGAAATGGACCAATAAATGATCTTAGACTAAAAAGATAGAGGCGTGGCAACAATTTTAATTGTGATATTACTGGTTATACTAACTAACGCAAAATTAATGGATTTATGCTCCAATAATTCTTTTCAAATCATTAATTTGTTGATCCCAAAGCATTTTTGCGGATTCTACCTCTCCTGCATCAGCAAAGTCAATAATGTATAAAGAAACGACAGAGGTCATTGGGTCTAATTCGAAATTAATTTCGAAATAGTAATCATCTCCGTTTTCCTCATCCACCAGCCACTTGAATTTCATTTTTGAATTCATTTTTCGCTGAAGTAATCTAGCTTCTTCGATAGTGCCATCCCACTCAAATGAGTAGATATCATCCCTGACCGTGACATTGTCAGCAAACCACTCACTTAGCCCACTAGGTGAGCCTATCATGTTGTCTAAAACTCTAATAGAAGTTTTCAAGAGATATTCCAATTCGAATTTTTCTTTCATAGTTTGAAGAATGCTTAATTTTAACGGATTGTTCTGTGCAATATACTCAATTTATTTAAATGAAATTAAAAGATTCTTTAGAAAGTCAGGGACAGTATTTATTTAAAAACAGGGGGTTTATCCCTCTGCTATTTGTTCTGTTTTCAATTCCGGTCAGTTATTATAATTCATATGATTATTTATCTCGATATGAGGCCATTCAGCATATTGTTCTGATTGCTTCAGTGCTGTTTATATTATGTGGACATTGTATTCGAATTCACGTTGTTTTATCTCGTAAAGATTCTACGTCAGGACGTAATAGAGAGGAACAGGTAGCTCATTCACTTAATACTGATGGATGGTACTCCTTAGTTAGAAACCCGCTCTATTTTGCCAATTTTCTTATCTGGTTTGGATTCTCCATTTATTTGTTCAGTTTTTGGCTGAGTGCTGTATTGATTCTTGCATTTTGGATATATTATGAGAGGATTATTTATGCAGAAGAAGCCTATCTCCACAAGAAATTTGGTGAGATCTATGATGACTGGTGTGAGAAAACACCTCTAATCATCCCTAAGCTAACGGGTTATAAACCTATCGGCATCAATTTTTCAATAGGAAAAACAATCCTGAATGAATACCCCAGCTTTCTGTCTACTTCCACCTGTTTCTTATTTGTATACGTTTTAAGAGAATTTTGTATGAATAAAAGCTTGGAATTGAATTTGCCCATTATCATTTCTGCAGGACTCATTTTGCTTTTTGGTCTTAGCGCCAGAATGTATAAATATTCAAAAAAGGCTTAGTTAAAGCACGCTTCAATAAAGGCTTCAATTAGCCGGGAGTGTTCAGTATTCGATTCAAATAGTCTTTCCGGGTGAAATTGCACACCAATAATCCATCGGTCATTAAGGCCTTTGCTCCATTCTGAAGCTTCACATATTCCATCTGGAGCACGTGCTACAACGCGCATTGACATTCCATCCTTTTTTACTGCCTGATGATGGAAGCTATTTACATTGACATCCGACATATTGTAGATTTTATATAGGGCGCTGCTTGTGTCTATTTTAATATCGTGATACACATACGACTCCAGAAGACTATCTCTATGAATTACAGAAACATCCGAGGTGTATTGTGTAGGGATGTCCTGATAAAGATCTCCCTTAAGCCCTACATTAATGATCTGGTGTCCTCTGCATATGCCTAATATGGGAATGGAATCCTCGAGTGCCTGCTGAATTAAATAAAGCTCAACTTTATCTCTTTCATCATCGGTGTTACAAAGATCAAAAGTGTCCTCCACATTGTATCTTTCCGGGTTGACGTCCCTTCCTCCGGAGAGTAATAAACCTGAAACATTTGAAAATTCTTTTTTCCATTTACACTTTTTTATTTTCAGAAAATCGATTAACACAATTGTGCTGTCCACGGAGTGGACATAATTGATTATATTTTCATTGGTTGTAGCGGTAGCAAGATATTTATTATCCTGTGCAAATACCTGAAATGTAATATAAATAAAGAGTACGAATAAGGAAATCTGAGTTTTCATTCTGAGCTGTATTTATGTCTTTGTGTAATTGAGCGCCCTAAGGATAATTCATCTGCATAATGAAGTTCGGCACCAACTGTTACACCTCTGGATAATGTTGTAATAAGTACTGGATAGGATTTAAGCTTTTTATATAAATAAAAGTTCGTGGTATCTCCTTCCATTGTTGGACTCAGTGCAAAAATGACTTCCTTAACCTGATTGTTATTCGCTTTTTTAATCAAGGGCTCTATGTTCAGGTCATTAGGACCGATTCCATCCATAGGTGAAATAACACCTCCCAGTACATGGTACTTGCCTTTAAAAGCTCCTGTCGATTCCACAGCAATAATATCTCTGATGTCTTCTATTACGCATAGAACTTCTGAATCTCTACCTGGGTTTGCACAAATTTCACATGTCGAGTGATCTGAAATGTTCCCACATTCTTTACAGTTAAGTACGTTTAGTTTCAGGTTGATTATAGCATTCGCAAAATCATGTATTTCCAGCTCATTTCTTTGCAACAAGTTTAAGGCAAGCCGTAATGCCGATCTTTTTCCAATTCCAGGAAGGCTGGATAATTGCTCAACAGCAGTGTCTAATATTTTTGACGGTGTTTGCATGATTAAAAGTAATCATTTTTACTTCTTTAAAAGCCAAATATTTAGTCGTTTAATTGGCAATGATTAACTTTGATAAGTCATGGCTCAGAAACAATTAAACATACAGAATAAAAAAGCGAGATTCGAGTATCATTTACTTGAGCAATTCACTGCGGGTATTCAGTTGAAAGGAACTGAGATTAAAAGTATTCGGGATGGAAAGGCCAGCATTATGGAAGCGTATGGTGTTTTTGATCGTGGAGAGGTTTTTAT
>Ga0206681_10000504_pt1 | contig 20786 bp, 28 predicted proteins | sample M150012015metaG_FD_161048 | JGI IMG/M metagenome (GOLD analysis project Ga0206681, IMG submission 161048) | Ammonia-oxidizing marine archaeal communities from Monterey Bay, California, United States - M1 500m 12015 | ecosystem: Environmental > Aquatic > Marine > Intertidal zone | place: USA... | reverse complement strand
ATGTTTCAGGGTTGGATAAACTAGATGATGTAGAGACAAAAAAAGTTGCGTGGAAATACTCTAGTGAAATAGTTTCTCAGATGGGATATTCAAATAAATTACAGTATCCAAAAATTTCACTTGTGGTTGTAAATGATGTTAATTGATAATTTAACAAACAGTTATTTTAAAAAGTATGGAGTTAAAACAAGTTGAAAACTATTCTATATGTAGCAATTCCCATTCTTGTGTTTGGAATAGTTTTATCAAATGCGTTATTTGGTCACCTTATCTTGGCTTCATCTTATGAACAAGACATTAACAAATATTCCATTTATGTTCATTTACAACCAGAATGGAATAGCTACCCATCTAATATCATATTTGATGTAACTAATGTGTGGTCAAATTTTAATTCTACTTTGTATAATCATAACCCTGATGATATTTCTGGTTTAATTGCTTACAATTCAAATCAACTACAATCTCAAAATGGAAAATTCTTTGTAGAATTAAAACATGAATTTAGTGACTGTAAATCAAGTTGGAATCCAATATCATACAGATATGCAATAGATAGTGTTCGTAATCAGATTGAATTAATGAAGGGGACTCAACTAAATGATAATCCATACATCTCAATTGTTCCAAATATTACAAGTTCACAAAATGAATTAATCCAATCAGAATATGTTCAATTTATTCCGATTTGCACATCTAAAGATGTCACTTCATACGAATATGCAATTACATCTAATAACGAACGTCTCTCTTTTGATGCCTACTTTGTTTCATCAAATAATGAATTACAAAATTATCTATCCGCAGATTCCTTTACGCATTACATTCAAGAAGGATGTTCAATTCAAAATCACCAAAGTTTTAGTGGGGTTTGTAAAAATGTTGGAAAAAATTCAGGTTTGTTGCTTGTAATTCAGGATGATTTAGAATTATCTTTAACTCGAATTATTGTAAATCTACATGAACTGTAAACAGAATATTGTTTTTGTCTACGTGATACAAAATAATTCTACATCAATACTAAAGTTAATTTAATTTTGTAAAATAAAATATTACAAACATTAACTAAATCATTACATATTCACAAGAATACAAAATCTTGTGACTGAAAATGTGCAGATCAAGATGTTTTTTAATTTACATCATTTCTGGATTTTATTTTGATTGTAATTTGTAATATTCAATGAATTTCTAAAATCTTTTTTGATTCATAAGATCATCAATCTTTAAATCCATAATTTTCAAAAAAATATTGTGAAAAAACCCATACTTGGAGGAATAATTGTCGGTGTATCCGTGGTTGCATTTTATGGGATATTGGCGTTATTGTTGTATAGTTAGTTCTTTTTTATCCCATAGGTATGATAATCGTCAGTAAACATAGAGTTGCGGATATTGTTCATTCCGTAATGTCACACCAATTCTCAATACCATTCAAGTTCATACTATTACATCTCTATCAAGTAATATCTCAATTTAGTGCATTTTTGTTCAAACGTGTACTGCAACATAGACATCTAGCTCGAGTTTTTAGCATTATCCCCCTTGAAATACGCATGCGTATTTACTTTTTGTAATTCTATTTGCACAAATGCACATCTATTTGCACAAAAATGATTCTATTTGCACAAATTTTGGTTTATTTGCACAAAACGAATTCTATTTGCATAAAACATTTGCTACAGTTTTTCACACAATTATTCATCCACAAACCTTAAACGGACAAAAACTGCAAAATAACCACTTTTACCTAATTGTACAGCAAATTACTGTAAGAATAATTCATAAAGTACAGAAAATAATCACAATCATCATGGTAGCAGTTGCAACATTAGGTTCTCATTGTTCTTTACAGGTTTTAAAAGGTGCAAAAGACGAAGGACTCAAAACAATTCTAGTATGTGAGAAAAAACGAGAAAAATTATACAAAAGATTTCCATTTATTGATGAATTAATCATTGTAGATTCCTTCAAAGAGGTCTTAGACCAAAAATGTCAATCCATCTTGGAGCAAAATAATGCAGTACTCATTCCACACGGTACTTTAATTGCACAAATGAGTTCTGAGGAAATTGAATCAATTAAAACTCCAGTTTTTGGAAATAAATGGATTTTACGTTGGGAGTCAGACAGAGAAATGAAAGAGAAACTAATGCGAGAAGCCAGTTTGCCAATGCCTGCACCAATTTCTGATCCTAAAGATATTGATAAAATGGTAATTGTAAAAAGGCAAGGAGCAGCTGGTGGTAAGGGGTACTTTATGGCAGCAAGTCCTGAACAATACCATACAAAAAGAGAACAACTAATTTCTGAAGGCGTTTTGTCTGAAGATGAAACACTATACATTCAAGAATATGCAGCAGGTGTTTTAGCATATTTACAATTCTTTTATTCTCCGTTAAAAGAAGAGTTGGAATTTTTTGGAGTTGATCAAAGACATGAATCAGACATTGAAGGGTTGGCAAGAATCCCAGCAGAACAACAGCTAAAGTTAACTAAAGTTCCATCATTTAACGTGATTGGAAATAGCCCACTTGTATTACGAGAATCATTATTAGAGCAAGTTTATGAAATGGGTGAGAATTTTGTAGAGGCATCAAAAAGAATTGTATCACCTGGCATGAATGGGCCATTTTGTATAGAAGGGGTGTATGATGAAAATGCTCAGTTTAAATCATTTGAGTTTTCAGCAAGAATTGTAGCAGGAAGTAATATCTACATGGATGGCTCCCCGTATTACTCACTATTGTTTAATGAAAATATGAGTATGGGTAAAAGAATTGCAAGGGAAATCAAGACAGCTGTCCAATCAAATCAACTTGATAAAATTACCACATAAAGAGAAAATTTTCATGCCACTAAAAGATAAAATAAATAAAATATCTGGAGTATCTTTAATCATATCTGCATCTATCATTGCATATGGAATTATTTTTGAAAATAAAGAATTGTTTGGATTTGAAAATGCAATGTTTCTTTATTTGCTATTACCATCTGCATTAATTTGGTTTGGTACTAGAAAAAATGGTTGTGGAAGTTGTAATCAAATTGCACCAAATTCAAAAAAAGATTAAATTATTTTTTTAGTTACTAAATTATTTTGATGGAACTTCCATTCCGTGTTGAGATTTAATGATGTATTTGTCTCGTATTTTGACACTGGCCCAATCTATTACCAACACTGTAATCAAAACAATTACCATGAAAATTGCAGCTTTTCCATACTCAAAGAATTTAATATAATTAATAATAAAAAATCCAATTCCACCAGCACCAACAATTCCTAAAATGCTAGTTTGACGTACGTTGTAATCAAACATGTAAAGAATTTGACCAAGTAAATGTGAAGCAGATTCAGGAAGTACAACATATCGAATTAACTGGAATTTTGAAATGCCAATTGAACTTACAGCATCCATAGGATCAGAATCAATTGTTTCAATTGACTCGTATTGTAATTTTGTAACAAATCCAATTGTATACATAACAATTGCCAAAACTCCAGCATATGGTCCTAATCCGACCATAATTACAAACAATAGTGCCCATAAAATAGACGGAAATGTACGGATAACAGCTAAAAGGGCACGCACAGGAGCATAAACAAATTTGTTATTTAGATTTCGTGCAGCAAGCATGCTCAAAGGTAAACCAATTACAACACCTATCACAGTTCCAATAAATGCCATTTGAAGAGTTTCAAACATTGCCCATAATGCAGTTGGAATATACTTTAGATCCTCAACAATGGATTCAAATACAAATATTTCAGAAATTATAACTCCCAAATTAGGTATTCCTTCAGCAAAATCAACAGGGTTGGCATCTACATTATAAGATGCAACTATCAACAAAGCCACAATTATTCCAATTGTAATGTTATTCTTTGGGGTCAGTGTTGTACATCTCCATAATTTCTTCTATACTCATATCACCGGTTTGAAAATCAACTATTGTATCTCCCTCAACACCTATTTCTAAAATTTTTTGACCCTCTTTAATTACTGCAACACGATTTGCATATTCTAATGCAAGTTGCATATCATGATGTACCATAATGGCAGTTAGATTCATTTTCTTTTGAGCATCTAAAATCAAATCCATAATTTCTCTAGCAGTAACATGATCTAATTCAGAAACTATTTCATCAGCTAATAGTATTGTAGGTTTTTGCATTAATGCTCTGGCTATTGCAACTCTTCTTTTTTCTCCACCACTTAACATGTATGCTTTTCTTGATTCTTTTCCAGATAATCCAACTAATTTTAAAATCTTTTTTGCTTCTTGAATTTCATGTTCAGGAAATTGTTTTAGTAATGATTGTATTGTGTTTAATCTAGGTAATGCCCCAATCAAAATATTATCAATTACACTGATATTTTTTACCAGTCCTAAACTTTGAGGAATATACCCAATGGTATGCATCATTTTTTTGAATGTTTTATTATTCATATTTGGGGTTTGATAATCAATTCGAATCATACCCTTACTTGGAATCATCATTCCATTCATTAATTTAAGTAAAGTTGACTTTCCAGAACCTGATTGACCCACAATAGCATAATTTGTACCTCTATCAATTGAAAGAGTTACTCCTTGTAATGCAAAATTCTTGGAATCATATGATGTCCAAACATCATTCATTTGGATAATTTTATTTGTAGAAATTAATGAAAAAGAAGATGTTTTGGTCATTTGAATTTGTTTCATTTCAAAAATGCCAGGTTTTATTTGCTCTTATCATACTTGTCAAGGATTTTTTGATCAAGACCAGTTAAGACATCAATAAAAGTTCCAAATTCACCAATATGCATAGTAGTGGTTGTTGGAACTAGTGCCTCAGCACCATACAAATTAGTTAAAATTGAATTATGCTCATCATAATTGAGTTTAATCAATGTACTAACTAAATTATCTTTAGTGGATTCTGACATATCAGAACTTACCATAAAGACATGTGATGGTACTGGTCCAATTGTTGTTACTGGGCGTAATTTTGCTTGATCCTCCAAGTTAAGGTATTTTTTTGGAGCAATATCAGAACCAAATGCAACATCAACATCACCATTTAACAGTAAGTTCAAAGCTGCTTTGTAACCACCTGCAAAAGTATAACTTTCAAAGCTATTTGCAAGTGCTTGCTCTAAAGCAACGATATCGTTGCCTTCAATATTGATGTGACCATCAGTTACTAAAGTTCCCATAGGTCTTACAAATCCTGAAGAACCAGTTATGCTAGTAAATGCAACTCGTTTACCAACAGTATCTTCTAAAGTATGGATAGACTCATTGTCAGCTAATGTCCAAACTGTTGCTTGATAGTTTACCTTACCCTTGACTAATTCTGCCAATACAGCTTCTGCACCTGTTCTTTCATGGGTAATCCATGCAGGTCCTGTATCCATAAAGGCAGCATCAATATGACCAAATCGCATTCCTTCAATAATGGTTTCATAGTTTGTTGGAACAACGACTTCAACATCAATTCCAAGTTCAGATTCTAAGAATTTTTCTAGAACTTTTGCTTTTGAAGTTAATTCATCAGCTTTTTCAACTGGAATAAACCCAATAGTTAAGGAATCAACGTCAATTGCATTTGCATCAACAGTAACATATTCAACCTCATTTGTTGTCGGAGCACTAATTATTGTAGACGCAACAACTAGTGTTGAAACACCAACAATTGCAAATACTGCAACTAATGCTAGAATTATTTTTTGGTTCATTGTAATTCAAAAATTAGTTTCACCTAACTTATTTAAAGCAAGATTTGATTCTAAATGTTAATTCTAAACCCCTAGAATGAGAATGAAAAATTAACCAAATTCAGAAAAACTATCATTGGGGTATAATTTCAAAGTAGGTTCAAGATTTTCCAAAGTAATTTCTACTTTTCCAATTCTACTTCGATAAAGCTTAATTTTTTTTCCTTCAGCAGAAATTACGTATTTTTCAACTTCAGCCAAAGCAAGTTCTTCTAAATTAGATAGTGTTTTGTAAACAGTTGAGATGGATATTTTTAATTCATTTGCAATTTGAGTAACATCTTTTGATTCTTTTTTAACTGAGAATAAAACTGAACGTGTACAAACATTGCTTAATGCTTCAATCACTTTTTGAGTAATATCAAATTCAGATAATTGGATTATACTTTTTTTAGACATTAGACATCTAATTGGAGACTAATATTAAAACAGGTTCAGGTTTTTTAATAGAAATTTCAGCATTTTTTATTCTACTGCGATAAACTTTGTATTTCCTACCTTTATCTGAAATCATCCATTTTTCAACTTTGATTAATGTTAACTCTTCAAGATCAGATAATTTTTTGTAAACAGAACTAAGGGGAATTTTGAGTTTATCTGAAAGTTCAGCAGCAGTACTTCCTTTTTTTACAATTGAAAATAAAATTGCTCGAGATTCAGAGTCTGCTAATGCTTCAATCACCTTTTGAGTAATATCATATTTTTTTAATTGAGGTAATGTAAGACGCTTTGACATATTATGTGTTGAAATATTTTTGTATTTAAATTGCGCAGGTCCATTCTAATTCTATAGAATAAGAACAAGGAATTACAAATAGATGAAAATAAAGAAATTAAAAAATATTAATTTTAAAAAAAACTAATCCTAATGACAAGGAAAGCCTGCTGCATGTCTCATATCGTGAGTTAACTCATGGATATACAAATCAGCATATGCTGATTCACCTAACACGACACTAAAGATATGGCCTTGATCATAACCGACAACAAATAATCCTACTGCAAAGACTATTGCTAGTGCCAATATTGCAAGAATAGGTACACTTGTTTTTGTTGTATTAATTTGTCTAATTTCAGACATGACAATCAGTCTTGGTTGAATCTATTTATGTTCTTTGATAGATAATGAACATTATCAAATATTATCTTTGATCCATCCAAATAAATTCAAAATAATGTGATCAGAACTATCAAAATTTAATAAAGATATTTACAATAAATCAATTTTTTCATAAATTATGAAATTATATTATTTGTTAATTCCGATTTTAATTGGCATAGGTACAGGAGCGATTTTAGTTATTACTCCAATGGATAATTATGATGATTCAAAAACATTGACAGCCTCAAAGTTAATTGAAAATGGATCACCTATTATGGGTAATCCTGATGCCAAAATTACAATTTTAGAATGGGGGGACTATCAATGTACATTTTGTTACAAGTTTCATCAAAATACTCTAAATATTCTCAATGAAGATTTTATTAAAACAGGTAAAGTAAACGTGGTCTTCAAAGATTATCCATTAAATGGTCCTGATTCACTTTTAGCTGCTGAGGCATCATATTGTGCACAAGACCAAGAAAAATATTGGCAATATCATGATGAATTATACAAAAATTGGGGAGGAGAGCGAACAGGATGGATTACTTCAGATTCATTGAATCAATTTGCCACAACGATTAATCTAGATTTAAAAGAATTCAATTACTGTTTAGATAACCATACACATAAAGATCGTGTAAATACACACTATCAATTTGGCAAAGAGTTAGGAATTGATGCAACTCCATCATTTTTAGTATTCAACGAAGATAAAATTATCAAAATAAGAGGAAATCAACCACTAGAAGTATTTTTAAAAACATTTGATGAATTAGGAGTGCAGTGAGAATAGAAGTGAATCAATTAATATTCGCATATTAAAAAAGAAAACAGAAATGAGAGAGAAAATTAATGTTGAAAAACAAGATTCGGTTAAACTGTATAAAATTAGAAAAACATTAGAAGAATTATCAAAAAAAGCAGGTAGGGGTACTGAGTTAATTACAGTATACATACCAAAAGGAAAACAACTTCATGAAATTATTGGTTCACTTCAACAAGAACAAGGAACTGCAGATAACATAAAGTCTGATTTAACAAGATCCCACGTAGTTGATTCTTTGGGTAAAGTTGTTTCAAAATTAAAAATGTATAAAAAAACACCACCAAGAGGCTTAGTTGTATTTTGTGGGGCATTACCTACAGAAGAAGGTGGGCCTTTAGGAAGTGAAGTTGTAACTGCTTGGGAAATTGAGCCTCCAAAAGATTTGAATCAGTATTTGTATAGATGCGATGATCATTTCCATGTAGATATTTTAAAAGATATGCTAAAAGATGATAATCTAATTGGCTTTTTAGCAATTGATGCAAAAGATGCTGGATGGGGATTGTTACATGGGGATAAAATCGAAGTATTATCTCAAACAGGATCAGGGGTTGCAGGAAAACACAGACAAGGTGGACAGTCTGCAAAAAGATTTCAAAAATTAAGAGAAATGGAATTAAGTTATTTTTACAACAGAGTTGCTCAAACTACAAGGGAGTATTTTATCGATATTTATCCAGTTAAGGGATTGATAATTTCAGGGCCTGGACCAACAAAAGAGGATTTTATCAATGGAAATTATTTAGAATATAGATTACAAAATAATATCATCAATACAATTGATGCAAGTTATTCAGGTGCTGAAGGGATTAGAGAAGCATTTGCAAAGTCAGGGGATATTTTGGGTAGTTTTAGATTAGTTGAAGAGAAAAAATTCATTGAAGATTTGTTTAGAGAAATAAACACAAACACAGGTAAGGGCTCCTATGGATTACAAGAAGTAATAGAATTTTTAAAAAATAATGTTGTCAAGACTTTACTTATTACAGATAATACAAATTTGCACAGAGTAGAAGCAGAGTGTAAACGATGTAAACATGTTCAAGAAGATATTGTAGAAAGACCTTTGGTGATTCCTAAAAAAACAGAATACAAAAACAATCCATGTCCTGAGTGCAAAGCCATGGATATGGAGGTAAATGAGCAAGATATTGTAGACTATTTAGAAATAATTGCTGCAAAAACAGGTTCACAGTTAGAGGTTATTTCTGGAAGTGCAGAGCATGGAAACATGCTTGCAAGTCTTGGAAAAGTGGGTGCAATTTTGAGATATAACCCAGGTCACTCTAAATAAGTTCAGTTCTAATTTTTACTGCCAACTCAGATAATGTTTCATCAGTTGGAATTTGACGTTTTGTCCAGACAGTTCCTTTTTTGTTGTATCTGGGAATTATGTGAATATGTACATGAGGAATAATTTGTTTAGCTGCCTTACCATTATTTTGAGCTAAACTAAATGCATCAGCATCTGCACCTGCAAGTACTGCCTTGGCTATCTTTGGAATTAAAGAAAAGATTTTACCAACATCTTCAGAATCCATATCGGTAATTTTTTCATAATGTTTTTTTGGAATTACCAAAGTATGTCCATCATCAATAGGATATTTATCTAAAAATGCAATATGAGACTCATCCTCATATACAATATGAGCATCACGGGTCCCATCTAAAATATCACAAAAAATACAAGTCATGTCAAAGGATATTTTTCAATTTTATTTATTGTTTGTATTGAATGTTTAATAGGGGTAAATTTTAGACTTTGAACGTTCATGGGCCGAAAAGAGAGACGAGAGCGTGAAATTAAACGTGATAGTTACGCTACAAAACACTCAGCAGAAAAAAAGAAAAATACTCTAATTGCAATAGGCGTGTTGGCAGTAATTGCAGTAATTGTTGGCTATGCAGGTTACTTGTTTTTGACAATGACTGTAGAAGCACCTGGAGGTCCAGAAAATGCAGGAGCATTAGGAAGTGAACACTCACACGCAGGAATTTTAGTAAAAATATTTGGAGATGAATTTGATTTCTCAGCACCAGCTTATCAAATAAAATCACCGTGGATACATTTTGAATCAAGAGATGGCTCAACTGTACACAAACATGCAACAGGTGTAGAATTAGAGTATCTGTTTAATTCACTATCAATAGGTATTGATGATCAATGCTATGTATTCCCAGACGGAAAATCATTTTGTACTAATGATGATTACTCTTTGAAATATTTCATTAATGGTGAATCAGTATTGGACATTAGAGATTATGAAATTGAAGAGGATGATAAAATATTGATAACGTTTGGTGGAGAAACAGATGAACAGATTCAAGAATACTTGAACCAATTAGATAATCAAGAATTAATTAAATAAAAATAATTTTATTTTTTTGTTGTAAATTGTGCCATTTTATCAAAGAACATGTAATATCCACATGTAGCACAACGTAAAACAGTTAATTCAGCAGTTAGAAATTCCTTATCTTCAAATCTTCCACTTAATTTTACATTTTCACCTGCAATCATTGCTTTGTTACTTTTACAAACAGGACATTCCAGGGCTTTTTGTTGTACTTTAGATTCTTCACTCATACAAATTTTGTTTATTAATTAGAATTTAAACCAATGAATATTTTGTGTATTGTGAATCTAATTTTTGACACCTAGAAAATGGACAAAAATAAACTTATTTTGTTTTCTTGGACTGAAGGTCAATACGTTTTTTCTGCATAATAATTAGAACAAATGTAATTATTACAATTGGGATTCCAATTTGAATTGCATTAAAGTTATTCAAATTTGCAGTAGAATCAATTGCAAAGACAAAATACGAATAAACTATACCAATTACAAGCATTGTAAGAATAGCAACATACCAATATTTTGTAATTTTGTTTGCAGTAGATGATTTCAATATTTTTCAATTTTTGTTTAACTATTTAATTTAGAAGAAATTTTCCAACTTTCTCAAATATGTAATGGGTTAAGCATACGATTTAGGATACCAATGAGAATCCTCTGACTCATACAGTGTCGAATTCAATTGTTTCTTGTATAGAGTGCAGAGAATAATCATCTTGACTACATGAAATAATTGATCGTACACTTAAGAGAAACAGGTTATTGCAGAATTTGTGCCGAAAATTAAACCATCTCATCCAATTTATGGCGGATTATGAGGTATTGTTATTTTTACCAGATATGAAATCTAACACAGATTAACGATTACAGATATAATTAAAAAATTATGCAGGTATCGATAATTTTTGTAAATAATCATAATGAATTCTCAAAAAATCCATTATTTTTCTATCATCTTTTTTACTAATAGGTGCCCCATTTGCAAGTATACTAAGATATTTCAAATTAGATTCTAATTGATAAAGAGATTTTTTAATTCCATCCTCATATTTTAGGCTCAAAAATTCAAGTAATGTTTCCTCAATATGCAAAATATCTTTTTCTAAATGAATTATGTCCTGATGAGTAGTATCTACATACATTAAATTTTTTATGAATATATCGAAAATAACCTTAATTGTAGACTTTCTTAATTTTTATTAAATTTTTAAGAAAATTATGAACAAATTTTAATTATGATTTAGAATAAAGTTTTATTTCTTTATGCACTGTAATATGCCGAGAACCTCAGATAGATAATCAAAAATTGAAATGAATAACACTCCGTAATAATTTCAACAAAATTATCTATCTTACAACGATTTTAATTTTATAATTATGATTGTTTTTTTATCAAAGAAACAAGTTTTTCTAGATTTTTTACTTTGTTATCTATTGAAACATAAAATGTAATATTTTTTTTATGAAAAACTACAATATTGATTTTAGAATGTTTGAAAACTATATGATCTAGTTTTCCAATTGAACTATCATTTGCTTTTCGTAATGAAATTAAGGTTGAAACTATGAAAAATTCATTTTTTATTTCTTCTGCTTTTAATAATGGTTTTAGATCGGGTTGAATTGCACCAGTTAATGTTTTACCATATGTGTTTATCACACCAGTATATCTAATGTGCTTGGATAATTTTATAATATTTCGACATTGTATTTTGTATTTGACTATTGCATCTCTTAATTTATCTGCAGGGGTTTTAACCACATCAAAAAATAAGTTTAGAATCTAATAAGGATTATTACTAATTGGAAATTTTAAAATTGTATTTTTTATGGGTTATGTCTATCATTAGATTTATTTTCTAATTTTTTTCTTAATGCCAAATTTTCTTTAATCAATTTATCATTTTCAATTTTTAGAGTTTGGGCAGAGTTTCTACTTGTAAACAATGGATGTCCAGATGGAACTACCTTTGATTCTCCAGATATTAATCCTGAAGCATAATTTTGATATGATTTTTGAAAACCCTGAAGTTTTTGATTAAGTGTTTCATCATGTTGAGTTAATTGAGGTTTCATTAAATTTTGATGTACTTTAGATAACGGATGATTTAGTCCTGGAGGTAATCTTGGAAATTGTAATGCCATGTGAGGTATGTTTGGATTTAATCCATAGAGGTCTTGAAGGTGTCTCATTACCATATTATCCATGATAACTTGCCCTAATTTGCCATATTTGTGGCTTACTTTGGGCGTTTGATATACGGGTTGGTGAAATCTCAGTTGTTTTTGCTCAATTTGTGTTGATCGCAGATCCTTATAGTTTTCTTTTTCAAATTATAATCAATATGAGTGAATCAAAGAACTGTCTAAAATGTAAAAAAGACATCAAAGAAAAAGAATTACACAAAATTGTAATGTATGTAGTTCAAGAAAGGTTCACAGAGCACCACTATGAACACATAGAGTGTCCTGAAAAATTTACCACATAATTAAAGTGCATTAAAAATTATTATTTGAATTCAAATACCTTGTAAAGTTGTCCAGTTAATCGTGAATGGTATTTCCATTCATCCTTTTTCCAAATCATTTCGTGAAAACGTTCTTGAGAAGAGGGGTGAATTCGTTCATGAACATCTTGTCCAATTAAAATTTGATCAGGTTTTGCCATATTTTGGATTTTTGCAGCAATATTCATTGCAGGTCCCATTAAATCCACATGAGAATTTTCTTTATCAGAGCCATATCTAATGACAATGTTTTGACCAAAATCAACTCCTATTTTTACCTGTAAATCAGGGTAATCATATTGATCCAGTATGGGGTTAATTCCTTTTTGGATTACAGTAATCATAGATTTTGCACAATTAACTGCGTTATCTGCTGTAAGTAATGAATTATTTTCTGCAATAAAATATCCAATTACTGCATCACCTACAAATTTTAACACATAACCATTATGTTGCCGGATTACTGCAGCCATTTCCTGTGCAAAAGAACTCATAATAATTGCAATTTTTTCTGAAGGCATTTCTAGAGCCATAGTTGTAGAACCAACTAAATCAACGTACAAAACAACCATATCTAATTTATCAAACACGTGTTTTCTAAGATATTGATCAGATTCATCGATTACCCCCAAATACTCATATCCTTTTTTTAAAGCACCCCAAACTCTTTTTTGAGTTTCTAAAATCATCGTTTCAGAGTCTAATGTTTTTTTGATATTATTGCCAAGTAACATATCTACTATTGGAGGTGTTTGGTTTGTAGTGTTTATTTCATTAATTTTTTCAGTCATTTTTAATTCCTCATTCTAATGGAAAATCAATTTTACAGGTAGTACATTTACCCCTATTTCCATTATATGTAGAATCATAATACTCGACTATATGATTATTACAAGTATGACATAAGATTTTTGATGTTCCCATGCCTAAAAGTAGGAATTAATCTATTTAGAGATTATTGAAACCAAACTTGTGGTAAAATAAAAAATTTCTAGTCACAAAATAATGAAGGTTTAAGGAGAGCCATACAGGATAATTTTTTGTGCGATTAGGTTCAAGATCACCAGATGAATTCATTAAATTATTAAATAAAAAAAATGAAACGATTCAAAATCAATTTTTATCAAAAATATTAGAATTAACAAAAACAATAGATGCCAAAGTAATGATGGGGGATTCAACAATTACAGAACAAAAAACATTTGACCCAAAACAAGTTACAAATTATCTTGAAAAAATTAGTCAAAAATTAACTGATTGGTCATTACAAGACGTATCAACTACTAACAATGAAGATCTTAGAAGAATTTTCACAAAATTTGAGATTAATGAAGGAAATTATCTAATATCGGGGCACATGTCTTTACAATTTCATGTTTTACTATTTTACAAACCACTTCAAAGGGTAATTGATGCTCAAAAAGAGTTAGCAACTATTGTGGATACAACAAAGAACAAAGAAACAGAATTATCAGATAACAGTGATCAATTTGTTTTAAATAAATTAAAAGAAATGGGTTACAAAGATTTTGATCATCAAAAACTATTTGAGGTATTTTATGACGATGAAGAGTTTAGTAAAAAAGTATATGCTGAAATTGAAAAAGATGCAGGGGAAGAATTTAAAAAATTAACTGAAAAAAAGAATGAATTATTCAAGGAACTGGATTCATTATTAGTTGAGACATATCAAACAAGTACTGTACTAATTGATGATGCAAGATTAGTTGCAGGGGAAGAAGGTTGTTTATGCACATTAGATATTGAATTTATTAAAAATAATAACCGTGAAGGGTTATTTGATCCAAGAAAAATGTCCAATGCAGTTAAAGAAAATATTATAAAAAAACTAGATGATTTAGAAGAAATTATTAAAAATTAACCAAGTAATTTAAAATAAAAAATTTTTACCAATCAAAGTTATCATAAAAATTACGCATAAAAATAAAAAATGCTATGGACAATTTATCGATGAACTCAAATATACCACGTTAATAGTAACATCTTCAATGAACCCCACATATGATGAAATACTAAAAGCCAATTCAATGAGAGGAGAGGAAATTAAAAAAACACCTCTAATTCCATCACCAACATTTAGTAAAATTACAGGATCAGAAATACATCTAAAAGCTGAATTCAGACAAAGAACTGGCTCATTTAAGATAAGAGGAGCATATTATAAAATAAAAACACTATCAGATGAAGAAAAGAAACGGGGAGTTGTTGCAGCGTCTGCAGGAAATCATGGTCAAGGGGTGGCATTTGCATCTGCATTAGAAAAAATACCATGTACAATTGTAATGCCAAAAAATGCATCACCTGCTAAAGTTTCAGCAACTAGAGGGTATGGTGCAACAGTAGTTCTTGAAGGAACAAATTATGATGAATCATCATCCAAAGCTAAAGAAATTGCAAATCAAACAGGAGCGACAATCATACATGCATTTGATGATCCTCAAGTTATAGCTGCACAAGGAGTTGTAGGTTTAGAGATACTAGAACAACTACCTGATGTAGATGAGGTGTATGTTCCAATTGGAGGTGGAGGATTAGCAGCTGGAGTTTTAATTGCAATAAAAGAAAAAAATCCAAATATCAAAATTGTAGGAGTTCAATCAAGTTCATTTCCATCAATGTATGAGTCACTCAAAAATAATTCATTAACAAAATCAGGAGGAGATAAAACAATTGCAGATGGCATTTCAGTCAAAATGCCAGGGGAGAAAACATTTACAATAATTAAAGAATTAATTGATGAAATTGTACTGGTAAATGATTCTGAAATTACAAAAGCAATGTTTTTGCTTATGGAGAGAATGAAATTTGTAGTAGAGCCTGCAGGAGCTGTTAGCTTGGCATATTTGATTTCAAAAAAACCATCTCCAGGTAAAAAAGTAGTAGCAATATTAGCAGGAGGTAACATAGACATGTATCTTTTAGGACAAATTGTAGACAAAGGATTGGCAACTATGGGAAGATTACTAGTTCTTTCAATGGAATTACCAGACAGACCAGGTATTTTCAAAGAAATTGTTGATGAAATTTCTCTAGTTAATGCAAATATTGTAGAAGTTGTTCACGACAGATTAAGCTCAAAAGTTAATGCAGGTTCAGTAATGGTAACATTAAGTCTTGAAACTCAAGGAAAAGAACAAGCAGATGAATTAATTGGAAAATTAAGAGAGAAAAATATCAAATTCACTTTATTGACATAATCTGTAAAAATTATCTAAATGATCAGAACATTATTTTAGATATTAGTTATTTTTAATATCCTAAATCATTCCAGCTAATTGGATTTAAATTACATATACAATATTCTCGTTTTCCACATTTTGGACAATTACAATCACACAGTAGTAATGAAACACTACATTCAATGCATTTTGTGTATTCTGCAAAATCTTCGTTCATAAAAATAACATAACAAAATAGAAATTAAATATAATAATTATTTTCTTAACATTTGTTTAAAAATTCTAAAATTTATTGAATTTTAGCCATAAAAAATTACATTTGTAATATTGTGTCACATAGAAGATTAAATTTTATTAAAACGTATTTAAAATAATTATGGTTTTGTTATGGGTTGGAATTGGAGTAATTTTAATAATTTATTTGGCAATAAAATATTCTAAAACACCAAAAAATAGATATCATACATTTAACATGAATTGTATTTGTTAAATTTCCATATGTAAAGTCATTTGAATTTCTTTTTTGCAAATTTTGAAAGACCTTCTTTTTTCATTTGCTCAGACTCTTTTAGTACAGAATTATGTTGATTAGACTTGTGTTGTTTTAATTTTTCTTTTAATGCTGGAAATTCATTTGCAAGAATTTTGATTGCATAAATTGCAGCATTTCCTGCCTTGTTAACACCCACCGATACAACAGGGGAGCCTGAAGGCATTTCAGTAATAGATAGTAATGAATCCAGTCCCCCAAAAGCAGAAAATTTGGATGTATCTGTTTTTTTTGGATGTTTATCATTGTAGACCAATATTGGCACTCCAATTACAGGAATAGTAGTGTGAGATGCAATCATTCCAGGTAAATGTGCAGCCCCACCAGCCCCTGCAATAATTAACTTAAATCCCATTTTTTCTGCATGTTCGGCATATTCAGATAATCTAGCAGGAGTTCTATGTGCAGAAACAATTTGATCCTCATGTTTAATTTTAAATTCATCTAAAATTTCAGAGGCTCCTTGCATTATTCTACTATCAGAACTAGATCCCATGATAATTCCAATTAGAGGTTTTTTTGAATAAGCCAATACAATAGAAAAAATTAGAGAATAATTAACAATTACGGTTTAAGGGGATAGGGCCACATATTTTGTAGTACTGGGGTAAAAACAAAAATTATTGTGATGTCTACTCATTTTTACTTAATTTCATCAACGAATTATCTTTAAGAAGCAACAAGTTTGAATCAGGTTCCCCACCCATATCTTTGTCTATGTTAATTGCTTTATCAAAGCATACAATGGCTTCTTTGTGTTTTCCATCTCTTTGTAATGAAATACCTTTGTCGACCCATTCAAGTAATATCTCAGAATTATCTTCAGGATTTTGTTCTGTCATAATGTATAATGAAAACGTCCCTTGATTAAAATCATACAATAACCCATGTATCTTAAGGTAAAATCTAGTTAAAACATTGTAGTCTATTGTTTATTCCATGTACTCTTTGCAAAAAGCTTATGCACTTTGATGAACGAAGAGTCAGAAATGACCATGATTATCACAGGAGTTGTGTTTGGCATATTGCATATTTGGTTAGATTAGATAATTTCTTTTAATAATTTAAAAAAAGTCTATTTGGTATCTAATAGTTTTATAACGAATCTAATATGTAATGAAAATGAGAAACATTGCCGTTATTTTGTAAACAATGCAACAGTAGAAGATTACCAAAATCTACAATGCCTGAAAATAAAACATTATGGCTATGTGAAAAATGTAAAAATTTTGTAGATTCAGATGATTTCATAGTACGTGAAGCTAAATCTAATGAATGCCAAACATCTCAAGAGGATTATAAAAAATGGGTAAAATCAATTCCCGCTACAGATGGAACTAAAGACTCATTTCGCTATTAAATGATAATTTTTAACATCAACAGCATCAAGAATTATAAAAATAATAATGATTTATTGAAATAATTTTATAATAATGTTAAATACTTGTTTAGATTATAAAATAATACATTGTTAGTTAAAAAATCTAACAAATAATCTGCGTAGCCCCGTAGAACGACAAAGGCAATCAAGCGTTTAGACGCTTGACCACGAGAGGAAATCTCTCAGAGTTCTGCAGTTTAGAGGGCTTACGCCTTTCTTTATTCTCCACAACATCATAGATCCTAGTACGATTTTGTTTAGACTAGATATTTTTACTCCTTGTAAATTAACTCAAATAATGGCTAAAATTTTGGGCATAATTGGTGGAGGTCAACTAGGAATGATGATTGCAGAGGCTGCCAAGAAAATGCCACAACATGTATCAAAAATTATAGTATTAGATCCAAATCCAGGTTGTTCTGCATCATTAGTTGGGGCTGAACAAATTGTTGCAGATTTTAAAGATAAAGAAGCAATCATAGAATTATCAGAAAAATCAGATATCATCACATATGAAATTGAATCAGGTGATAGTGAGGTCTTAAAATCTGTAGAAAAAAATGCGGAAATCAATCCATCTCCAGACACATTAAAAATTATTCAAGATAAATTTTTACAAAAATCATTTTTATTAGAAAATAACATACCAGTTCCAGAATTTATACAAATTGAAAATATAGAACAAGTAAAAGAGGGTCTAAAGAAATTTGGATATCCCGCACTATTAAAAGCAAGACGAGATGCATATGATGGAAAAGGAAATTTTAAAATTAATTCAGAGAATGAAATTCAAAAAGCATTTGATTATTTTAAAGGTCAAAAATTATTACTTGAAAAATATGTACCATTTAAAATGGAAGTATCAATAATTGCATCAAGAAATACAAAAGGCCAAATCAAAACATATCCTCTTGTGGAAAATATCCATGAGGAAAATATTCTCAGGCAAACAATTGCACCTGCAAGAGTATCAAAAGTAATTGCCAATAATGCATCAATAATTGCTGAAAAAACAATGTCAGTGTTAAAGGGGGCAGGTATTTTTGGAATAGAGATGTTTGTAACAGATAATGATGAAATAACAATTAATGAAATTGCACCAAGAGTGCACAATTCAGGCCACCACACATTACACTCCAGTAATACATCACAGTTTGAGCAGCATTTAAGGGCAATACTTGGAATTGAGTTAAACGATACAGATTTGATTCACAATACAGTAATGCACAATATTTTAGGCTCAAAAGAATTTCAAGGCAAATACATTCCATTGAAAATTGATTCCAAAAATGTATTTTTGAAAATGTATGGTAAAGAAATTTCAAAACCACTAAGAAAACTAGGTCATGTAAATTTAGTTGCAAATGAAGATGAAAGTATTGATGATTTACTTGAAAAATTAAAAATTATTAAAGAACAAACAATCATTCAACCAAAAATAAAATAATTTTGATCATAATAAAACTACAATAGATTATGAGGATTTGTAACGGTGTTAAACAATACAGTAACTCATAGTATTGATGTGTTAGAGAAAAATGGGTTCATTACAAGACAAGGGGAGGGATATGGTGTAACCTTTTTTCCATTAAATTTACTAACTGAAAATATATCCACGTTGTATGTGGTGATTAGAAAGGTGGAAGCAAAATTTGATCGTGAAAAAAAGTATGCAGGTTAAATAGAATTTAATTTTACAAGATATTTTTTTTTCTGATAAGATAATCGTTTTTTTAGATTAAGAATACTACGATTTTTTTCACGATATCGCTTATTTTGTAACTTTCTTTTTTCAGGATTTTCTTTTTTTAATTGATTTAATTGTTCTAATATTGATTTTTGTGAGATTTTTTTAAAAATATTACTCATAAAGTAAGTATAGGAACTTTAGATATTTATGATTTATTTTAATTTTTAAGAAAAAAAATAATTAAAAATCCATACAACTAATGCCAATGAGACAAAAATATAGAGTTTAACATAGATAATTTTTAAAATTAATTTACAACCACGGTAGGAAATAACCTGTTCCAAAATATGTAAGTGGAACTGTAATTGCCATTGCTATCCACCAATATCTCATAATTTATTTTAAAAATTATGATTATTAAATTGAAAGTTGATTTCCAATCATGGTTTTAGATTATTTTTAATTTTAATTGGTAGTGCAGTGCAATCATGTTGTTTATGTTTCATATTTTTTTAAAAATTTCATGGCTTATTGTATAGGTAAATGTAAAGAATTTCGGGCACTAAAACCCACAGGAATTGGAAGATATGCAGTAGGACAAAAAAGGTGTAATTATTGTGAAATTTTTATTACAATTGATAGTATTTTGTGCCCATGTTGTAATAGTCAATTACGATGCTTACCAAGAAGTAGGAAAGGCAAAGAACTCTATAATGTACAAATAAGAAGATAAAAATTAATTTAATTTAGAATAAAAATAGTGCTCATAACAATTTTTAGAACAAAATTCACTTCCAATAAATTCATAATTTTGACCACATAACATACATTCATTTTTTTTATCAGTATCAAATATGGAATTACATCCTGTTACAATGTCTGTTTTTAGTGTCTCCTTTTGTTTACCCCATTCATATTGATCATGTCCAAAACTTTGTCCATCATTTCTATTCCAGATAATTTTTGGTAATTTTATAATATTCATGTAATTTTTATTTCAAAAAAATAATTAATAAAAACAAAGACTACACTGCATTATTTTAATCACAAATGAGGATGACAGAATTCTAGGCAGATCTGAAATGGTTAAATTTTTGATGAGTCATCCTCAATAACTAAGATAATTTAACATACTTAACTAGAGGATTTGATTATCATTTATGATTTTAAATTATTTTACAGTAACAACACCCGTTCTCCAAGGGTGTAGTGAACAATAGTAATTGTAAACACCTTCTTCTGTAAATGTAAATTCAAATCTCTCCCCAGTAGTTAATGGAGCACTATTAAACAATCCAATAATATTTCCAAATTCATCTTGACTTTGTATTGTGTGAAGTACTGCATCTTCATTTACCCATTGAACTGTAGTGTTAGAAGTTACTTCAAGATTTAATGGCAAGTAA
>Ga0206681_10000502_pt1 | contig 20831 bp, 15 predicted proteins | sample M150012015metaG_FD_161048 | JGI IMG/M metagenome (GOLD analysis project Ga0206681, IMG submission 161048) | Ammonia-oxidizing marine archaeal communities from Monterey Bay, California, United States - M1 500m 12015 | ecosystem: Environmental > Aquatic > Marine > Intertidal zone | place: USA... | reverse complement strand
TACCCCAGGTGCCATCCAATTCCTTCCGGCTAATAAAAATATCCAACCCTCCCATACCAGGATGCCCATTGGATGAAAAATAAATGGTTTGACCATCCGGATGGATCATAACCGACTCTTCTCTATACGGTGTGTTAATTTTTCCCGGTACTTTAACCGGAGTTGACCACGTACCATCATCGGTTATTTGAGTAATGTATATGTCCTGCTCCCCAGGGTTTTTGCGGCCTTGTCGCACCGTTCCTCTGATAAAATAAAGTGACTTCCCATCTGATGAAAAACATGGTTGAGACTCCCAATGGTTAGAATTAACAGGCTTGCCTAAATTGAATGGTTCGGTCCAACTATTTCCAACTTTCTCGCTTGCAAAAAGATCACAAGAGCCGTATCCCTGTCTGTTTTCACCATAATTCAACTGCCCTCTGTACCCTGTTTCACAACCGACAAAAATCACATATCTGCCATCAGCGGAAAACGTCGGTGCTCCTTCATTGTATTTCGTATTGATCGGAAGGCCAATATTCTTACCCGGCTGCCATTCACCATTACTCCATGTGCTTAAGAAAAAATCTTCCTGCTGACCAATAAATGGCACCCGATCATCTTCAATATTTCTAGTAAAAAGCAGTGTTTTATCATCTGCTGTTAGGGTTGGAAAGTATTCGGGCCTTTCAGTATTGATGGCGTCACCTAAATTTTTAGGTTTATAGTCTACAGGGCGCTTCATTGCAGGAATAGCAAATTGACAATTCTCCACATACCTTCTCGCCTGATCTTGAAAAAATTCATTGGTATTTCGATTTGTAAGGAAGAGTTGACTAAACTTTAGTCCTTTATCATAATTTCCCATTCCCATGGCCAAACTTGCAATATAATAGAGTTCATTTGCTGAATAATTTGGGTTGATCGCCAACACTTTCTCTTTATACGCTATAGCATTAGCGTAATCACCTTCAACGATTTTGATCTCAGCCATAAGGAGGAGTGCATCAATAAATTTCGGATCCTTTTCCAGTGCTTTCAAAGCATTCGACTTTGCACAGTCCAATGATCTGCGTTTGCCCGTTTTCGGATCAATATCCTTGAAGCAAATATTGGCCTCCTCATACAGTTTTATAGCCTTCTTGCTAGCTGTTCCATACATACCCGGTTGAGCAACAGAACAGGAAGTCCCTAATAACAGACAACAAACAGTGACAACAATCTGAATTCTCATGGTATGTTTAAATATTTATGCGTTTGTAATGAAATTCTCCATCTTGGATGCTGCTTGACGTAATTAATTATCAATGGCATCATTTCGTCTTGCTTACCCCATTCTGGTTGCAAATACAACGCGCAAGATGATTTTACTTTTTTTGCATGTCCCTCTGCCCACTTAAGATCGTGTTCGTTAAATACAATTATCTTTAACTCGTTAGCCACATCGTAGATTGACTGAACAGGTGCTTTGAATTTCTTTGGTGAGAAGCAAATCCAATGCCAATTGCCGGTCAGTTCATTTACTCCGGAAGTTTCAATGGCCGTTTCGATACCTTTTTCATTAAGTGCACGTGTCAACTCGGATAGGTCATACATGGTGGGCTCTCCACCAGTTATAACACTGAAATCCGTATTGGTTTCAACAGCTCGATCCACCAGTTCTGAAACATCAAACAATTGGTGTTCGGATACATCCCAGCTCTCTTTTACGTCGCACCAGACACACCCAACATCGCAACCACCCAGGCGTATGAAGTATGCAGATCTTCCAGAGTGAAAGCCTTCTCCTTGAATGGTAAGGAACTGTTCCATTACGGGAAGTGCATTTCCCTCTTTTTTCACCCTAGTTGACATTGGCCGTAAAAATAAGGAAATGCTTCTTATTCGAATAGAATCTCAATTTTTTCAAGAATAATAACAGTAAGGTCAATATGAGTAGCCTTGGTCAACTAAAATCAGTCCATGCTATACCTCAATCGATATGGCGCCATTGCTCGGATGACATAAACATTCTTCTGAATATCCGAGTTTCGCTTTGCAGACTCCAGCAATTGCATATATGTTTTATTGAAATGAAGAATTGAGAGTGAACGCCTTTTCCCCCACAGCCAATTTTCATGGGCACTTAGTAGGTACATAAAATCCTGAAATTTAACGTCCTCATCCAATTTAAACTCAATCAGTGCGTTTGCTGTAGGTCTGAAGTAGGAGCCAATAAGCTCGTAATGTGTGCTATCCGTTACAAGACCATAGTCTTCTTGCTGATGTAAGCTAGCACATTCAAAATCGAGACAAGAATCCCTTTCTTTAGACAACCCTTCGACCACCAGACGTTTATCTTTTACATAGGCTGAATCGATAGCAACCATGTTTTTGAGGTAAAATGAATCCAATTCATTCCTTATCTCTACATCGGTACTGTCAAAAGCAAGAAATGAATCATTAAGGTTAAAATATTTTTGTGTTTTATTTCTGCGCTCAAAACAACAATTAAAGGGAATATCTTTCTTTCCTAATGTATGTCTCAACAGAGCTGTATCACCTTGAAAAGTAACTTCAAAGGCTAAATTCAGGCAATTGGCTTCTATCAGTTGTTCAAAAACCAGATTGACTGACCTCATTTCTGCATCAGCAGGAATATTTAACCGGATCAGGCTTGGGAATGTAACATGCTTAAAATGTTGCGCAAAATATTCATATGACAACGTCATTGTATATCCGTCCCACTCAAACCGAACGGAATCTTCTTCGAGATCCAGCAATCGTAAGCGTGCAATAACCTGTTCTTTTTCTATCAAAGAATCTTTGAAATATGAGATCGGCAGGTCAGATTCTGTTTCATCAGTCACCTCAGAAGGTGCCGGAGCGCAACCTGCAACAAAAAGACTCGCAATTACAAAAAACGTTATGGCAAACTTCAACTTGATAGTGAAATCTACAAAAATTATAGCTTCATTAAACCTTCCGGGGAGAGAACTGTCCAATATTCAAATCATTAAATGAAAAATCATGAAAAAGATAGCGATAATAGGTATTGTATGTTTTGTCTCAACAAGTTTATTTGCACAGGATCAAATAAAAGAGAATCAAACTCCTAAAGAAAAGGTGGAACGGAAACTTGAGAGATTGAATAAAAAGCTGGACTTGAGCGAAGAACAGCTAAATAGCATTCGTAAAATTAGCTTAAAGAGAATGGAAGAGCACAGTAAAATACAGGTCGACCACAAAGCTATTCACGAAAAATTAGATGCACATCAAAAAGAGTCTCAACAAATGGTGCGATCCGAGTTATCGTCCGATCAACAGATTCGATTCGATGAAATGATCGCACAGCGGGAGGCTAAAAAGAAAGCAAAAAAAGCAGAGATCAGAAAGGTCAGAACACAATTGCGAGATCAGAAGAAATAAGGAACTAAGAACAGCATTCGTGTTAAATTGCTGTTCTTAGTTCCTTTTAATGATCATCTTCCATCCAAAAGGAAATTCAGAACAACCAATTTCAATACGCTTTATTATTAGTTATTATTCCGTCGAGATCTTGCCGCTAACAGAGTATTTCTGAGCAAAGAAACTATAGTCATGGGTCCTACGCCACCAGGAACAGGAGTGATGAATGAACATTTTGGTGCTACCTCATCAAACTTAACATCCCCAAGTAGTCGAAAACCTGATTTTTTAGAATCATCTGCAACTCTTGTGATGCCTACATCAATTACAACAGCTCCATCTTTGACATAATCTGCAGTCACAAATTCTGGCTTACCCAAAGCAACAACAAGTATATCAGCGCTCCGGCACAAATCCTTCAAGTTCGTTGTTCTGGAATGTGTAAGCGTAACAGTGCAATTTCCCGGGTAAGCATTTCTCCCCATCAGGATACTCATTGGCGACCCTACAATATGACTACGGCCAACAACCACACAATGTTTTCCGCTCGTTTCTACTTTGTAACGTTCAAGCATTTGAACGATACCATAAGGCGTTGCTGGGAGGAAAGTAGGTAGGTTCAATGCCATCAACCCGATGTTTTTGGGATGAAATCCATCCACATCCTTCTCCGGAGCTATAGCCATAGTTACCTTGCTATCATCAATATGATCCGGGAGAGGCAACTGCACTATAAAACCATCGAGCATAGGGTCATTGTTCAACTTTTCAATTTCAACTAGTAAGGACTCCTCTGAAGTGGTATCCGGAAGTCGTACCAAGGTGGACTCAAAACCAACCTTCTCACAGGCCTTGACCTTGGCATTTACGTAGGTTATGCTTGCTCCGTTTTCACCAACAAGTACTGCTGCAAGATGTGGTTTTCTTCCTCCGGAAGCCACAAAGGTCGCTACTTCCTTTCCAATTTCCTCTTTTATTGAAGCCGAGGTAGCCCTTCCATCTAGTAGTTCCATAGTTACATTCTTCCTCTTCCTGCGCCTTTCATTTGACGCATCATGTTCATCATATTTCTTTTGTTGCCCATCATTTTCATCATTTTGCGCATATCTTCAAATTGTTTGATGAGTTTATTCACATCTTGAATGCTCGTTCCACTACCTTGCGCAATTCTTTTTCTCCTTGACCCATTCAAAAGGTCGGGCTTTTCCTTCTCGGCAGGTGTCATCGATTGAATAATGGCCTCAACTCCTTTGAATGCATCATCTTCTATTTCAACACCTTTCATAGCTTTGCTCATTCCAGGTATCATTCCCATTAGATCCTTTACGTTACCCATTTTCTTAATCTGCTGAAGTTGGTCGTAGAAATCATTGAAGTTGAACTGATTTTTCTGGATCTTCCTTTGCAATTTCTTGGCCGACTCTTCATCAAATTGTTCCTGTGCTTTTTCAACCAGAGAAACGACATCACCCATTCCCAAAATACGATCTGCCATACGGTCCGGATGAAAGATGTCTATCGCCTCCATCTTTTCTCCCGTACCGATAAATTTTATTGGCTTATTGACAACTGACTTTATGGATAGAGCCGCACCCCCTCTGGTATCTCCATCCAATTTGGTAAGCACTACCCCATTGAAGTTGATCCGATCATTAAACGCTTTTGCTGTGTTCACCGCATCCTGTCCCGTCATTGAATCAACAACAAAGAGTGTCTCAGTAGGGCGAACAGCCTTCTTGACCTGTTCGATCTCGTCCATCATCATTTCGTCGACAGCAAGTCGACCGGCAGTATCTATAATAACCACATTGAATCCATTACTTCGTGCGTATGTAACTGCACTTTTGGCAATATCTACAGGATTCTTGTTTTCACGGTCTGAATAGACCTCCACTCCTACTTGCTCTCCAACTACATGCAATTGATCTATTGCCGCCGGTCTATAGATATCACAAGCAACGAGGAGTACTTTTTTACTCTGCTTGTTTTTCAGCATGTTAGCCAGCTTTCCGGAAAAAGTCGTTTTACCCGATCCCTGCAGGCCTGACATCAGAATGACTCCGGGGTTCCCGTTAACATCAATTCCTTCTTTTTGTCCACCCATCAGCTCAGTGAGCTCCTCCTGTGTTATTTTAACAAGAAGCTGTCCGGGCGAAATGGAGTTAAGCACACCTTGCCCTAATGCCTTGGTTTTTATCGCATTGGTAAAGTCCTTTGCCGTTTTGAAATTAACGTCTGCATCCAAAAGTGCACGTCTTACCTCTTTTAGTGTTTCGGCAACATTGATTTCCGAGATCTGGCCTTGTCCTTTTAATACCTTGAAGGCCCTGTCGAATTTTTCTGATAAATTTTCAAACATGGAATAAAGAGATTACAGGCTGCAAATTTAATATTTAAAAGCACCTATTCAGGCAATAACATCGATTTAAAGCACTTACAGCCATTTAAGCTACATCTGGTCAGGGACTTGAATACCAAGAAGCCTCATTGAGTTTTTAATTACTATCGCCGTAAATGCGCTCAATTGCAATCTTACATTTTTAAGCTCCTGATCCTGTTCTTTGAGAATATTCACAGTCTGATAGAATGAGTTGAACTGTTTTACGAGATCATACGTGAAGTTCACAAGAATTGCGGGATTGAGTTGCTTCCCGGCTTCGTTTACCACTTCAGGAAACTTCAGCAATTCAATGATCAGCTTCTTTTCAGAACGCGTGATGTTTGAAGCACTAGCAATCGGAGTAAGAGTCTCTGCCTTATTCAGTAAAGACTGAATTCGAGCAAAAGCATACTGAACGAAAGGCCCGGTATTTCCATTTAGATCGATCGACTCCTTAGGGTCAAACATCATTCCTTTTTTCGGATCAACCCGCAACAGGTAATATTTTAACCCCCCCAGACCAATTATATGATACAGCTGTTCTTTTTCTTCTTCAGAAAGTTGATCCAAATGGCCTCTTTCCTGTGTCATTTCCCGCGCATCTTCAGTTACTGCATTCATTAGATCATCTGCATCGACTACAGTACCCTCACGAGACTTCATTTTACCCGTTGGCAGGTCAACCATTCCATAAGAAAGGTGTGAACATTCTTGAGCCCATTCATAACCTAGTTTTTCCAAAATAGCAAACAGAACTTTGAAATGATGTTCTTGCTCGTTACCAACCGTATAGATCAAACCGGAAAGGCCCGAATAATCATTATGACGCTGAATTGCTGTGCCTATGTCCTGCGTCATATAAACGGATGTTCCGTCTGCACGAAGGAGTAGTTTGTCATCCAGTTTTCTATCCGACAGGTCGACCCAAACAGATCGATCTTCTTTTTGGTAGTAATGACCATTTGAGAGGCCATTTTCCACAACTTTTTTTCCTAGTATATAAGTGTCAGACTCGTAATACAGTTTATCAAAGCTAACTCCCATTGTTTCATAAGACCGACTAAAACCACCGTACACCCAACCATTCATCTTTTCCCAAAGGCCGTATGTTTCAGGATCCTTGGCCTCCCATTTCTTAAGCATTTCCTGTGCTTCCAACAGAACAGGTGCACTTTTCTTAGCTTCTTCTTCATCCATTCCATCCTCAATCAGACCGGCAATTTCTTTCTTATAGACTCTATCGAACTCCACATAATATTTCCCAACCAGCTTATCTCCTTTCATTCCGGAAGATGATGGGGTTTCTCCTTCACCATATCGCAACCAGGCAAGCATACTTTTACATATGTGAATTCCCCGGTCATTGATTATTTGAGTCCTGAGAACCGTATGACCGTTGGCTTCCAATATATTTGCGACAGAATCTCCTAAAAATATATTCCGAAGATGACCCAGATGAAGAGGTTTATTCGTATTTGGAGAAGCATATTCCACCATGTATTTTTTCCCGGTCCGAGTTGTACTAATACCAAAGCTAACATCATCGATATAAGTTGCCATGGCCTCTAACCAAAATGAATTAGTAATGACAAGGTTAACGAACCCTTTAACAACATTAAATGACTCTACGGGAGCACAATTTTCCAGAAGATACTGACCCAATTCCTCTGCAGTCTCAACAGGGCCTTTTTTCGAGGCCTTTAGTAACTGAAAAACAACCACCGTCAGGTCACCTTCGAATTCCTTTTTGGTATCCTGAATTTGGGCTACTGAAGGTGCCACCGATTGGCCATACAACTTAGCTATACCAGCAACTACCCCTTCGGCTAACAGATCATTAATCATTAGCCTCTTTTTTCTATGATATTTGTAGCGTTTTCGAGGATTCGCATAGCCGATTCCGCCATACCATTTTGTTTATTATCAAGACAAGGGTTGATCTCAACCATCTCGAAGCAACATACCCTCTTGTCGATCAGAAAATGATTAACTAGCCCGGCAGCTTCATTCTCGGTCAGTCCATTAGGAACAGGTGTTCCTGTTCCATAAGAAATTAGGTCACAATCCATACAATCAACATCGAACGACAAATAAATAAGATCACAATCCTTTAGATAATTTAATGCCTCATCTGAGACATCCTTCACCCCTCTTCGTCGAACATCTTGTACATCATACTGCTTGATATTGTTTTCTGCGATAAAGTAATCCTCGGCATCTTCCGTATCTCTTAAAGAGATGAAAACAATATCATTTGCATTTATTTTCTTTTCTTTTCCTCCTACGGCCTTCATTTCTGCCCATATCCCTGCAGTTTCGTGATCAACTGCATTTTTACGATGCTCAACGTTATCAATACCAAGAGTTATTGCCAATGGCATTCCGTGTAGATTACCCGAAGGAGTAGTATATGGGGTATGTAAATCTGCGTGTGCGTCGATCCATATGACTCCTACTCTTTGATCAGGGTTTGCACTGCAAATTCCCGCCATGGTTCCGGCAGCGCTTGAATGATCACCGGCCAATATTACAGGGAATTTATTACGTTGTATAATTGACTTGACCTGATCATGGACCTTATGTAAAATCTCAAGTACACCTTTTGAATTCAATGCAAGCTCATTGCCTTCCGGTTGGTACAATAAGTCATTGTTATCCTCAATCACCTCCGTTTTATACTTCTTGAAATACTTCTTCTTCAAGTTAAATGCTGCTACTTTGAGAGCAGCTATTCCTAAACTGGCACCTCTAGTACCAGCGCCTAATTCAGAATTATTTTCTAAAATGATGATTTTCTTAGAGTTCATAGGGGTATTAAGCAATTTCCAAAGGATTACAAAAGTAGAAATTAATGCGGTTTTTATGCCAAAAAAAACAGAAAGGCGCAGGAATAAAAAATTATATCTTTGTCATCCATTATAATTTCGATACACACACCTAACCGGATGAATAACTTTCTGAACAAAACTCACCTGTTCAATTGTAGTTTTTTGGCATCTGTCTTACTAGGACTGACACTTGCACTTTGTGGTTGTAACTCAAATAACGGCATCAATCCAAAGATCAATGAGGGTACTATCAACTATGAGATAAGCTATCCGGGACGACCTGAAGGAGGGATTTTAGATGGTGTTTTACCTCGGGTAATGAAAATGGAGTTTCAGGAATCAAGGTATGTGAACACTATCGCTGCTGCCGGTATATTTGAATCAAAGCTGATTACCAATTGTGAGGATAAAACGGTCACATTCACATTTAATTTTGGACCTGAAAAAATATATTCAATTATACCTGAATCGGTAGCAGATTCACTATTATATGCTCAATTTGATATCCCCGAACTAGTTAATGTGCGAGGGCTGGAGCAAGTTGCAGGATATAGCTGCGACCGAACATTTGCGATATTTGATCAGCTTGAAGACGGCCCAGATTTTGAGGTGAAATTCACCTCAGATATTGGAATTAAGAATCCTAATTGGTGCAATCAATTCAAAGAACTTGAAGCAGTCATGCTCGAATACGAAGTGAGACAATATGGTTTAAGGCTTAAAATGACGGCTACAGATATTAATTCAGATCCGATCGATATTCATGTATTTGATGTAGCTGATGATTTCAAAGAAGTATCGGTTGCTGAAATAATATATCAATTTGAGGAAGTGTTTAAGAACTTTCAGTGATAAAAACAATGACTATGAACAATTCTAAGCTTATTAAAGTAGTTTTTTTGCTTGCGGGAGCAATATCTTCGCTCAGTTTGGCAGCGCAAATTACTGAGGCGAAAGTTATTTACGAGGTAAAAATGGATTCTGAGGATCCGATGATCTCGCAGCAACTTAGTATGATGGTTGGCAGTAATATGACAATTTCGTTCAAGGAGAGTAATTTCCGGCAAGATATGGACATGAACATGATGAAAACAACCACCATACACAATGCAAAGAAAGGGGAAGGTGTATTGCTGGTTGACATGATGGGAATTAAAAAAGCCGCGAGAATCGAGAGTCTGCTGAATCCGGAAGAAAAGGACTCGTCCTCAGCAGTAAGTTCAGGGATCGAAATATCAGGTGAAACAAGAATGATCAGTGGGTACGAGTGTTCTAAGGTGATCGTGGAAGATTCATCCGGAATGGAAATGATCATGTTCGTTACCAAAGAATTGAAGGCCAACAACAATCAGAATAAATATGGGAATTCAAAAGTGAAAGGATTTCCACTTAGTATCGAAATAGAAATGGCTCAACTATCTATGATCATGACTGCAACAGAGGTGGTGCCGAAAGTAAAGAATTCAGCATTCGATACAACAATCCCTACAGGATACGAAGAAACATCAGCCGATGAACTAATGAAAATGATGACGGGAATGAAGTGATGCCTATTCTAATTTGAATGAAGGGTATAGTTGCCAATTGTATTTAACTTCAATTTAAATATGTTAACAGTGCCGTGTTTATATATGGTGCTCCTACGGCTAGAGTCAATAGGGCTATACCCTATTTTTGTTTGTTGAGGAATTGTGTACATGGCAAAACAAAACAAGCTGAGAAATAGCAAAACAGCGAAGGCTAAAAAGGATAAACAAAAGAAAACAGCTTCAAAAGTTTCAAAGAAGCCGAATCCCACGTTTGGTAAGGTCAAGGCCTTCATTTTAGACGAACGATTGCATAAAACCATTGGTTTGTTGCTTCTTTTATCAAGTCTATACTTGTTTATCTCTTTTACATCGTACCTCTTTTCCTGGAAGAATGATCAGGCAGAAGTTATAGGTGCAAATTTTTGGTCATTCGTCTTTTCAGGAGATAAATTGGACATAAGGAATTGGCTAGGCAAGTTGGGCGCCATCACTTCTCACAACATTTTATACGGAGGCTTTGGAATCGGCTCTTTTTTGGTTCCTTTTAATTTCGGTCTTTGGGCCATTCGGATCCTATTCAAAAAAGAACTGTTGCCAATATGGAAAACACTAAGTATTTCAATTCTGGGTTGGGTATGGCTCTCAATTACTTTGGGCTATTTTTTCACGTCACCTTACGATTTTATGGGTGGAGTTTTCGGGAATCAAACAAGCATTTGGATACAATCTGCAATCGGTAGTGTTGGTATGGTATTTTTCATTTTGTTTACCGGACTGATAGCTGTGGTCATTTTATTTAATCCCAAGTTCCCGACATTTGGCAGAATTCTTCCTCAAAAAGAAGAAGATGAAACTAGCCCGGAGAAGGATAAAATTACCAACGAGGTTGCCGATGAAAAGCCAATACATGACATTCCTTCTAAAGAAGTGATTCTGTCACAAGAATCTGAACAGCAAGAGGAAAGTGAAGAAGAAAATGGACCGGTTGATCTAGGCACATTTATCGGGGAGGAAGAAACAGTTGCTGTTGAGACCAATAATGAAGATTTTCAGGTGGAAGTAGCCTCAGAGGAAGAAGAACTAACGGAAGACGAGCTAAGCGATAAACTTAAAGAATTCGGAGAGTATGACCCCAAACTGGACCTGTCTACCTATCAATTACCAGGCATTGATCTTTTAGCAGATCATGGAGGGGGAGGGATTTCGGTAAACAAAGAAGAACTTGAGGAGAATAAGAACAAAATCGTCGAAACACTAGGTAATTACAACATCAATATTGCTAAGATAAAAGCAACTATAGGGCCCACCGTTACCTTGTATGAGATCGTTCCGGTTGCCGGAGTACGTATTTCCAAGATCAAGAATCTGGAAGACGATATAGCCCTGAGTCTGGCCGCTCTGGGCATTCGAATAATTGCACCTATGCCAGGCAGAGGAACAATTGGAATCGAAGTTCCTAATTCAAACCCGGAAATCGTTTCTATGCGATCAATAATCGCTTCCGAAAAGTTTCAGAACAGTGAAATGGAGCTTCCTGTAGCATTGGGTAAAACCATATCCAACGAGACTCTTGTTGCCGATCTAACCAAAATGCCTCACCTACTAATGGCGGGTGCTACCGGGCAAGGAAAATCGGTTGGATTGAATGCTATTCTTGTTTCTATTCTGTACAAAAAACATCCCGCACAGGTGAAATTTGTACTCATCGATCCGAAAAAAGTGGAGCTGACACTCTACACCAAGATCGAACGTCACTTCCTTGCAAAATTACCTGATGACGGGGATGCCATCATAACAGATACATCTAAAGTTGTAACCACTCTTAATTCATTGTGCGTTGAGATGGACCAACGATATGAGCTTCTTAAGAACGCAATGGTCAGAACCATTAAGGAGTACAATAAGAAATTCATTGACAGAAAATTAAATCCTGAAAAAGGGCATCGGTATTTACCCTATATCATACTTGTAATTGATGAATTTGCAGATCTTATTGTCACTGCCGGTAAAGAAGTTGAAACTCCAATAGCTCGTTTGGCACAGCTTGCTCGAGCTATCGGCATTCATCTGATCATTGCAACTCAGAGGCCTTCAGTAAATGTTATCACAGGTATCATCAAAGCAAATTTCCCATCAAGAATTGCATTTCGAGTTACCTCCAAAATTGACTCAAGAACTATCTTGGATGCTGGCGGCGCAGACCAATTAATAGGGAAAGGTGACATGCTATATTCTCCGGGTAACGAGCTGATCCGACTACAATGCGGGTTCGTTGACACACCGGAAGTAGACGGGATCACAGATTTTATTGGAACTCAAAGAGGATATCCGAGTGCTTTTATTTTACCGGAATACATCGATGAAAGTGCGTCCTCATCTTCCGATATGGATAGAGATGAAAGGGACTCCATGTTCGAGGAGGCAGCTCAAGTAATTGTTACCCATCAACAAGGCTCAGCCTCCCTAATCCAGCGAAAGTTAAAATTAGGTTACAATCGTGCCGGTCGCATCGTGGATCAACTTGAAGCTGCGGGTATTATTGGCCCTCATAAAGGCAGTAAGGCCAGGGATGTTCTTATACCCGACTTAGATTCTTTGGCGCGATTTTTGGAAAATGAGAGAAGAGACAACGAATTAGACTAAATTTGTAGCTATGAAAAAGTTAATTGCAATCATATCTGTTTTTCTCATTTCGAGCATTACTGGTTTTACCCAGGATGACGAAAAGGCAAAAGCAGTTTTAGATGGGGTGAGTACGGAAATGTCAACATACAAAACCATCTATATTGAGTTCAAAAGCAGTATCAAAACCGAAGGCGTTAACGCATCATCATCAGGAAAAGCGTGGATAAAAGGGAACAAATACTATTACGAAGACGCTAGCTCAAGGGTATGGAACAATACAGAGCACTTATGGAATTTAGAACTGGATGAGGGGGTTTGTTATAAAAGTGAAGCCGACGATGACGAAGGCGTAAATCCGAGCAAACTTTTGAGGATCTGGGAAGAAGGATTCAAATATCAATATTATGCAAAAGGTTCAACAAGTGATCTACATGCCATTAAGCTGTACCCAAAAAATCCCAAAGAGAACAAATACCACACCTTGATCGTCAAGGTTAAAAAATCCAAACCTGAAATTCACAGTATGACGGTAAAAACAAAAGACGGTATGACACTCTTCTATACCATCACAAAATTAACACCTAACATAGATGTGAATGATTCTAAATTTAAGTTTGACATGGCTAAGAATCCGGGTATAGAGCTAGAAGAACTTTAATTTGTTGGAGACGCTTACAACCAATCTACTTCTTTCCTTAGAAGGTCCAATGTAGTTCGTTCCTTCTCGCTTTTTGGTTTGTAGTCATAAAGCCACGATGCCTCTTTTGGCAGACTCATCAATATTGACTCTACTCGCCCAGAGGTTTCCAGACCAAATTTAGTACCTCGATCATAAACAAGATTGAATTCCACATATCGGCCTCTCCGTATCAATTGCCACTGCCTTTCTTGTTCCGTACAAGGAAATATCCTGTTCTTCGACTGTACTTCGTATGCCGGCACAAACGTTTGTCCAACATCAATTGAAAAATCAAGCAATTCCTCTTTGGTTAATCCTGACTTAGAATCATCCAATTTATCATAAAATATTCCTCCTACACCTCTTGTTTCATTCCTGTGGTGGTTGAAAAAATAATTGTCGGCCCAAACTTTAAACCTCGGATAGAACTGAGAGCTGTATCGATCACACGTAGATTTGAGTTTGCTATGAAAATCCCTAGCCAGTTCTGTATCAACATAGTGAGGGGTTAAGTCAATTCCCCCTCCAAACCAATAATTGCCGTTCCCAAGTTCAAAGTACCTCACGTTCATGTGAATTATAGGTACATGGGGGGAGTTGGGATGTAGTACGATGGACACACCGCAAGCAAAAAAATCATTCACCTTCACCTCCAGTGAATTCTTAACGGATTCCGGCAACGAGCCATGAACAGCAGAAAAATTAACTCCCCCTTTCTCTATTAGATCACCATCCTGAATTACTCTTGTTCTTCCTCCCCCTCCGCCTTCACGTTTCCATCTATCTTCCTTGAAATATGACTTCCCATCAAGTTTTTCCAGCCCATCACAAATTTCATTCTGTAAAACCTCGAATTTCCTTTGAACTGTGTCTTTAAATGACATTATTTTTTCTTGATTAATTTGTAATCCTCGTAAGCCAGAATGAACACCCTCTGGTTTTCATATCCGCTACCTTCTCCAACAGTAACATACTCAAATGAAGTATGTAGATGATCAAGCTGAATATAGTTTAATCTGGATGCAAACCCTTTACCAAAATAAAGTAACCCTGCTAAATGCTGCATCATCACATCAAAACCCATGTAAGAATAAACGCCAGGATCATTGTTATATTCGTTCCGAAAATTTCTGATAAAATCTACCGTTCTATCCGCTTTATAATCCAAATACCTTGAAGACGATAAGTGAACATTAAAATCATTAATGTACTTGTAGTCAACCTGTTGAAATTTCTGCCAATCCTCCACCCCGAAAACAATGAAACTAGCATCTTTCATCCCATGGTCATTTTTCACTTTATTCAGATCAGTAAGAAAAGAGCTCACATAGCCCAGATTTCTTGACGGAACGATTAATACATTAACACCGGTCATATTTATATAAGGGTACATGTTTTTCAAATTAACAGACTTGTTCAGGACCACGATTGTATCCCGATATTTGGCCGAAAAGTCCGCTGTCAATTCAGTGAATTTCCTTTCAAATACTTTTGCAAAATAATTCTGATCATTTGCATCTTTGTTTCCGAAAACAATGATGTTTTCCGTCGCAAAAGAATCCGCGACATACTCGGCAATGGCATTCATTTGAGTTGGAATAGAAGCAACAGCTTTAGTCACAAATGGGTTTTTAAATAAGATCTTGTTAGATGAGTTGACCGGAGAAATAAATTGAATCTCATTGGCCATAGCAAATTCGGCAGTAAGCTTCTGTGTCGGTGGGAATATAGGGCCGAATATCAGGTCAAGTTCTTTTACTTCATCTTTCGCTAGTAAATTTCTCAGAGTTGCCGTATCGCCTTTTGTGTCGTAGACGTACAAATTCACAGACAATCCTGCTTCTTTCATGGAATCAACTGCCATTTCAGCGCCTTGATAAAATTCCACTGCACGCACCGTGGGATTGAATGGTTTACAGTCGCCCACCGGTGGGCATTTCAGCAATGCCTGATCAAATTGATCCAGTTTGAACGGCAGGAAAATACCAACATTATAAACTTCCTTTTTAACAATGGAATCGACTCTTGAAATCGCTTGCAATGTATCTACACCAACTGAATCTATAACTTGTGCGGGATTGACCTTGATGGGGATCCTGATCTCCATTCCTCTCCTCAATCCGCCTGGAAGACCATCATTCGCCTTTTTTATCTCATCAGGCGTTACGTGATACTCCTTGCTCAAAGCATATAAGGTCTCACCTTTTTTCACCTTATGCAATACAATAGAATCACCGGGATTAGCCATCTGATTGACCGGGTTTTTAATTGCAGGTTCTACCTCATCATTAAGATTGTAGCTGGCTTGAATGTTTTTAGGGATAAGTACCTTGTCACCTATCGAGAGCACCCTGACACCATTAATATCAATAAGCTCTGACCCTTTAATTCGATATTGCTGCGCAATGGAATATAAGGTCTCTCCAATTTTAACAACATGTACAAGATACTTAGATGTATCTTTTGGTGTTTCCTTTACTTGGTCTGCTCCCAAGTCATTAGCAGCATCTAATTTAGGTATGAGTAACTCGTTACCAGCACTGAGTCCGTCTTTGGCATCAGGATTTGCCATCAGGATCTCTTCTATAGAAACCCCGTACAATTTATGAAGACCATAAAGCGTATTTCCTGCCTTAACCTTGTGCACATAATATTCTTCGCCTCCAACAATTCTAGTTGTGGCGCCCTCAGGCTGTGCATAGCACATAACCACACATATAAGAAGACAAGCTGATAGCGCAATTTTTTTTATCATAAAACCTCTGTTCATTCCCATTCTATTGTCGCAGGTGGTTTGGAACTTATATCGTACGTAACTCTATTGATTCCTTTTACCTTGTTTATTATCTCATTAGAAATTCGTGCCAAAAATTCATGTGGCAGGTGACACCAGTCCGCAGTCATGCCGTCTGTCGAAGTCACAGCCCTTAATGCAACAGCATTCTCATAAGTTCTTTCATCACCCATTACACCCACCGATTGAACAGGTAATAGTATCGATCCTGCCTGCCAAACCTCGTCATAAAGTCCGCTTTCCTTTAGTCCGTTTATCCAAATATAATCTACTTCCTGCAGTACCCTTACTTTCTCTTCCGTTACTTCACCCAATATTCTAATCCCCAGACCTGGACCCGGAAAAGGATGTCTGCCCAGTATACTGGAGGAAATACCCAAACTTTTGCCGACCCTTCTTACTTCATCCTTAAAAAGAGACCTTAGTGGTTCTACAACCTGCAGCTTCATATAATCCGGCAATCCTCCTACATTATGATGCGACTTGATCGTTGCACTTGGCCCCTTAACCGAAATTGACTCAATGACATCAGGGTAGATGGTTCCCTGCCCCAGCCACAATGCATCCTTTACTTTTTTTGATTCATCATCAAAAACATCGATAAAAACCTTTCCGATCGCCTTTCTCTTCTCCTCCGGGTCTGTTATTCCTTCAAGTTCTTTGTAAAATAGTTCCTTGGCGTCAACCCCCTTTACATTGAGGCCCATTCCCTGATAGGACTGCAGCACCTCTTCGAATTCTGATTTTCGAAGTAATCCATTATCCACAAAGATGCAGTGCAGATTACTGCCAATTGCACGATGTAATAACATTGCGGCTACTGACGAATCCACCCCACCGGACAATCCCAAGATCACCTTATCATCTACGATCTTGTGTTTTAGTTCGTTCACCGTTGTTTCCACGAAAGAGTCGGGTGTCCAGGACTGTTCACAACCACAGATGGTTACAATAAAATTTTTCAACAATATTGAGCCTTCTGTGGTGTGATATACTTCTGGATGAAACTGAATACCAAATGTTGATTCTCCGCTGATCCTATAACCGGCAAATTCAACATCCGGGGTACTACATATCACCTCGTAAGATTCAGGCACGCTAGCAATACTATCAGCATGACTCATCCACACTTGTGAATTTGCCGAAATACCTGCCATTAGATCAGACTCATTATTCACATACGCCAGGTTGGCTCTACCGTATTCCCTGGTATTAGAAGGCAGGACCTCCCCACCATAGGCTTGAGCCATGTATTGTGCGCCAAAACAAACTCCCAATAACGGCAAACTACCCTTAATTACTGACAGATCGGGGTTCGGAGCATCTTCATCTCTGACAGAAAATGGGCTTCCGGACAGGATAACTCCTTTCACATTATTCCCAATTTCAGGAATGCTGTTGTAAGGGTGGATTTCACAATAAACATTCAGTTCTCTTACCCGTCGAGCGATCAGCTGAGTATATTGTGAACCAAAATCAACTATAATAACCAATTCTTGCATCCCGCAAATATATAAAGAGCCAAGGTCTTAGATATCATCAATATCCGAAATTTATTAACTCAAAGCATCTACATAGAAATCTGTTTCCTAAATTGGTCTGAAATATGAAAAAATTAGCTGTTTATTGTGGCTCCAGTTTAGGCGTGGATCCGGTTTACCAAGAAGAAGCTATGAAGCTTGGAGAAATGATGGCAAAAGAGAATTTTGGCCTCATTTACGGTGGAGGTGCTATAGGTATTATGGGCTGTATTGCCGATTCTGTGCTGAAACACGGGGGGGCAGCCTTCGGTGTGATCCCTAAATTTCTCGATCAAGTGGAAATTACTCATAAAGGCCTGACCGATTTGTTTGTAACCGAAAACATGCCTGATAGAAAGAACAAAATGTATCAGCTCGCGGATGGCTTTGTGGCACTCCCCGGGGGAATCGGCACAATGGAAGAGTTGTTTGAGGTATATACATGGCGTCAGCTAAAAATACACGACAAACCGATAGGCATTCTTAACGTTAACGGATATTATGACCATCTTATCGCACACATTGATCACATGGTATCGGAAGGGTTCCTGCAGAAGAAACATACGGAGCTGATCTTTGTCAGAAACGAACCCGGAGCTCTATTAAATGAAATGCTAAAAGTGATCTCCGGAAAAGAATACAGCCCGACCAATTAAATTGTTAAATCAATTATATGAGTCAAACTAAAACTAAATGTCTTATTAACAGCATAATAGACGTTAGCTAAACAAATATGACCATATTAATGGTGAATAACCGCACCGTTTATGAGTTCCGAAAAGGTTTAGTTTTACTAACTTTCAACCATACAAAGAACAGGCAAGTGTATTCCAACATTCATAGATCAATTAGTTTAGTAATAATCCTGCTGGGAATTAGTTTTAGTGCTATTAGCCAAAATGTGGTTACGGGAACCGTCACGGACCTCTCTTTCGGACAAGAAGTCTTGGGGGCAAGAGTTACGATCAAAGGGACAAGCACTTTTACTGAGACCAATGAGTACGGCACATTTACCCTAAAAACAGAACTTTCATATCCAATAACACTCATTATCGAGGGTTTTGGATTTGAAGAGATGGAGTACGTTGTAAAATCAGCCAAGCAAAAGGTGAAAATTAGCCTTGGCGACAATTCTACTCTTCTTGACGGTGTAGAAATTCAAAAGATCAATATCTCACAAAAACAAAAAGAATCAGCGCTTACAGTTGAATCAATGAGCTTGATGGCTATAAAGCAGTGCGCGGCAGTAGATTTTTACGAAGGTTTGGGCGCATTAAAAGGAGTAGACCTAACCTCTGCTAGTATCGGGTTCAAAGTGATCAATACACGCGGTTTCAATTCTACTTCACCGGTCAGATCATTACAAATTATTGATGGTGTGGACAATCAGGCACCTGGACTCAATTTTTCTCTTGGCAACTTTTTAGGGTCTTCCGAGCTTGATCTTAAAAAGGTGGATCTCATTGTAGGTGCAAGCTCTTCATTTTACGGGCCTAACGCATTTAATGGTGTGATCAGCATGGAAACAAAGGATCCCTTCCAGTTTCAAGGACTTAGTGTTCAGGCGAAAATGGCCGAAAGGAATTTACTGGAAACCGCAATACGTTATGCAAAGGCGTTCCAGAACAAAGATGGCGAGGACAAGTTTGCTTTTAAATTCAATGTGTCTTTTCTTAAGGCAGATGATTGGGTAGCGGATAATTTAGATAGTATTTACAATTCTGAAACAAGGCAGAGTAACCCGGGAGGGTATGACGCGATCAACCGATATGGTGACGAACTGGTAATAGACAGAAATTCATTGAACAATCAAGTTCAATTTCCCGGGTTGGGCGTTTTGCACCGAACAGGATATGAAGAAAGGCATATTGTTGACTACGATACAGAAAATTTAAAGACTGCTCTGGCTCTTCATTACAAGTTCAGTCCCAATACACAGCTCATTCTTTCTTCAAGTTTTGGAACGGGAACTACCGTTTATCAGGGCGATAATCGATTCAGCTTGAAGGACATTCTTTTCTTCCAAAACCGGATCGAGCTAAAGTCCAACAAAGGATTTCTCCGAGCATTTGCAACCCACGAGGATGCGGGCAGATCCTACGATGCAGTATTCACGGCAATACTGCTTCAAAACAAGGCAAAGGATATTGACAGATGGTCTTCAGATTACACAGGTTATTGGGCGTCAACCTACGCAAACAAGGTGAAAGCCCTACCCGGTTTTCCTGTAGCGGTTTTTGATCCAGGCTCTGGAGAATGGATCTATGATTTTGAGCTGGCAAATTCGATCATGCTTCAATTTTCGGATAGTTTGACCAAATGGCATAACGAAGTACGGGCTCTTACGGATCTTGGTATATCACCGCCAGGGGGCATTGTTTTTGACGAAAACATTGACCGACTGAAACCCGGCACTCCTGAGTACGAAGCAGCATTAAATGACATTACGTCAAAAACCTCTTTTAGTGAAGGAGGTTCTCGTTTCTACGACAAGAGTGCCCTTTATCACGTACATGGTGAACGAACCTTTTTCCCTGACTCAACAGATCATCCAGACCTGAAAATAATTACAGGTGCAAATTACCGTTTGTATACACCAAAATCTAGGGGCACTATATTTAAGGACACAACTTCTCTTATTACCAATCAGGAGGGTGGAGCCTATATTGGAGTAGAAAAGAAATACATTGGCGAACGGCTAAAATTGAATGCGACCATCAGAGTGGATAAGAATCAAAACTTTAACATGGTCTATTCTCCGGCAGTATCCGCTGTATACAATCTGGATGAAAAAAGCATCGTTCGATTGTCTTTTGCCTCCGCAACAAGGAATCCTACTCTTCAGGACCAGTACCTTTATTATAACACGGGAAGAGCAATACTCTTAGGCAACATAGAGGGGTATGATTCCTTAATTACAATCGGATCAGCTATTGAATTTTCCAGCTCTAGAGATCAGGATGATCTGGTCTATTTTAATGTCCAGCCCATTCGCACAGAAAAAGTCAAAACGATCGAATTCGGTTATAGAAATCTGATCAACAACAATATTTATATAGATGCTAGCTATTACTATAGCTTTTACAAAGATTTTATTGGATATAATA
>Ga0206681_10000500_pt1 | contig 20885 bp, 18 predicted proteins | sample M150012015metaG_FD_161048 | JGI IMG/M metagenome (GOLD analysis project Ga0206681, IMG submission 161048) | Ammonia-oxidizing marine archaeal communities from Monterey Bay, California, United States - M1 500m 12015 | ecosystem: Environmental > Aquatic > Marine > Intertidal zone | place: USA... | reverse complement strand
ATGGATCATTTTGTACAAACTTGTAATAAACGAGCGGTCCAGCCCTTCCTCCACGGCCCGCCCCACGTGATCGTTGAGGATTTGATTCCAGCGTTCAGTCTGCAAGATCAACATCTTACGGTCCCTTTTGTATGCGCCGATTTCACCTGAAATTTCCATTCTACGCGCCAGCAATCCGATCAAATGTTCATCCAACAAGTCCAGCTCAGCCCGCATATTTTCCAGTGCGTCCACATGGGCCTCGCTTCGGCCACCGCCCCCTTGAACAGATCTGAAAATCAATTCGGAGAGCAGATGGTCCAATGCCGCAGGGGTCACCTGCTGTGCGGCATCAGTCCAGGCCTTATCAGGTTCAACATGCGACTCAATCATCAACCCGTCAAAGCCCAAGTCCATCGCCTTTTGTGACACGCCAGCCACCGCTGTGCTCCGCCCTGTGATATGGCTCGGGTCACAATACAGCGGCAGGTCGGGGAAGAGGTCCTTGAAGTCGATGGCCAATTGCCACATCGGTGGGTTGCGGTACTTGTCCTGGCCGTGCACACTGAACCCGCGGTGGATACCGATGATTTTTTGCAAGCCCGCACCTTCGAGGCGCTCAACAGCGCCCGCCCAGAGCATTAAATCTGCGTGCATTGGGTTCTTCACAGCCACTGCAATGTCGACGCCTTTCAAAGCATCGGCCAATTCTTGAACTAAAAATGGACTAGCGGTTGTTCTCGCCCCAACCCACAATAAATCCACACCGTGATTGAGCGCCAAGTCCACATGCCGCGGGTGGGCCACTTCGGTGGCCACGGCGAGCCCGCATTCGTCCTTCACATCAGACAGCCAAGAAAGGCCGATTTCGCCCACACCCTCAAAGTCCCCAGGTCGAGTGCGGGGCTTCCACAAACTGGCCCGGAAATATGCGTTCTGGGCGCGCGAAAAAGCCGGAGCGAGCGCACGGGCGGTCTCCAAGACTTGGTCGCGCGTTTCTGCGCTGCACGGGCCAGCGATTAACCCCGGCAATTGCACATGCTTATTCATCGCTCACTTCGTCTCGTCAATTCAGTTGTAAATGTCGCCATATTTGCAACAGAATAATCACCAACCATGAACCGTTATTTTGCCCTGATTCCCATCGTTTTAGTTTTGCTCACCAGCTGCGAAACGGAAGTTGTTGAGGAATGCGCCATTCCCGCCACCATTCGCGTCATCAATAACACGATTTGCACGCCTGATATCGAATTGGACGGCGATGTAATCGCCGATGAATTGGTGTACCTCGACTCCGTGGAGGTGGAGGTGAACGCCGGCAATTACGATGTGAGTGCTGAAATGGCCTTCATCTCACTTTGCGAAGACCAGAACTGGAACTTCGATATTGAGTGCGGTGAATTGGTCATCCTCACTGTTGAATAAGGCTTTGACCGGTCAATTGGCCCGTCAGTAGCGTGCCAATTCTGGTGCGACCCGTTCTTGGTGCGCCAGGATGCCCCCTTCCAAGTTGAGTAAGTTTTTGTAGCCGTGCTTGTCTTCGAGAAGTCGAATGACCCGTGCTGAGCGGATGCCTGATCGACAGTGCACCACCACGGGGACATCGCGAGGAATACTGGCAAGTCGCTCGACAACAGTGGCCTCAGGAATGAGCTCGCCGCCCATTTGGCAAATACCGAACTCATAGGGTTCGCGCACGTCAACTAGGACGTGAGCCCGCCCTTCGTTGCGCCACTGGTCGAAGGTTTCAGGCGAGATTTCTTTGACTACGCGCTCCGGTTCCTTCACCGTATTGAGGCCGCAGAACTGTTCGTAATTGATCAGACCGGTTTGCGAGGGGTTCTCCCCGTTGAGCGGATTGCTCGACTGGCGGCGCACCTTTAATGTTCGCGTACCAAAGGTCATGGCATCAAACAAGAAGAGCTTGCCCGAAAGCGGCTCACCCACACCGGAGCAGACCTTCAAAACTTCGAGCGCTTGCATCGAGCCCAAGATGCCCGGCAACACCCCGATCACACCACCTTCGGCGCAGCTCGGAACCAAGCCCGGGGGCGGGGGCTCAGGGAAAAGGTCGCGATAATTGGGGCCGCGCTCGCCGTCAGCTCCGACCCAATTGAACACGGAACATTGGCCTTCAAAACGGAAAATGCTGGCGTAGACATTCACCTTGTCCTCCAGCACGCACGCGTCGTTGACGAGGTAGCGCGTTGGGAAATTATCGGTGCCGTCAGCCACCACGTCGTACCGCCTCACGAGCTCCCGCGCATTGTCCACGGTGAACTTCTCATTGTGCACCACCACCTCGATGTAGGGGTTCAAGGACTTGACACGCTCCGCCGCAGCTACCGCTTTAAAATCCCCGACATTGTCCATATCAAAAAGCACTTGGCGTTGCAAGTTTGAACTGTCCACCACATCGAAATCGACGATACCGATGGTGCCCACGCCCGCAGCCGCTAAGTACAAGAGCAAGGGGCTGCCCAATCCGCCCGATCCGATGACCAAAACGCGCGATGCTTTCAAGCGGCGTTGACCTTCAATGTTGAATTCAGGGATGATTAGATGGCGGCTGTAGCGCTCGAGTTCTTCCTTGGAAAAGGTGACTTTATTGCTCATAGATTCTACGCCTTATTCAATGCCTCCCGCAATGGCGGGGATGATACTCACCTCAGTGCCTGGGTCAAGTGCGGTGTTCACACCGTCGAGTTCGTGGATGTCCTCGTCGCCCACGTACACGCGGATAAAGCTGCGCAGCTCGCCCGCTTCATTGAACAGGTGAGGTCGTATCCCGGCGTGGGCCGTGGCTAGGTTGTCTAACAATTGGCCTACAGAATTCGCGTCAGAACCGAAGGTGGTCTTGCCCTCGGTGAACTTGCGCAAGGGGGTGGGGATGATGAGGTTGGGCATGGGGGGTCAAGTAAAGGTTTCTTCTCGGAATATCCCACTGGAATCGAGTTGCCAAGATTGCATATGATCCACATGGGGCGTTTGCGAATTTCTTACCGCGAGTATCAAATAGCTGAAAAAGGGGAGGGCCAATTTCAAATCGTGCACGCTCGGCACCGCGGCATGTGACGGGTGACTGTGGTAAACCCCGAGAATCTGTACGTCTTTTTGAGCGGCGTAGCGCTCGGCCTTCATATACTGGAGCGGTGGAATTGAAAATCGGCGGTGCTCACCATCGGGGGCCGCATTGTCGATGTGAATCACTTCTAAAATCTGGCGTATGCCATCTTGATCCTTGCCCAATAGGAATCCGCAGCACTCGCCGGGGAAGGCCTTGCAAGATTCTGAAGCCAAACTCAGGCGATCTTCATCGCTCAAAGCGATTGGCAGCGCCCAGGGGTGTGATCCGGTCAAACGGGCCTTGTCGGCGCCGTCGGGTGATGGGAGAGGTGAAGCTGTCATAGGTCGAGTTGTCGAAAATTCAAGCTGTGAGAATTTGTGAAATGACGTCGCCGTACTTCGCCGCGTCGTCGGCCAGCACCGTTACCACCACACCGTGTTCCAGCTCGGCTGCCACAGCGGCTGCACCGGCCAAACTTGCCGCAGCCGAGGGGCTCAGAATGATGCCCTCTTCACGCGCAATCCTACGCAGCATTGCGTAGGCCTGCTCGGTCGAAACGCTCGCGTGGCGGTCCACCAACGAGTGGTCGTAGATGCCAGGCACTTGGGCCGTTTCCAAGTGCTTCCAGCCCTCCATCCCGTGAAGCGCACTTGCCGGCTGCAGAGCCACGCGCTCTATGCGGTCATTGAGTTCTCCCAGTTTTCGCGCCGTCCCTGTAAACGTTCCTGTTGTCCCCAAGGGCGACACAAAGTGGGTGATCTCGCCGCGGGTCTGCTCCCAAATCTCCAGCGCCGTCCCGTTGTAATGGGCCAGTGCATTGGCGGGATGATTGTACTGATCTACGTAGAGATATCGTTCGGGCTCTGCTTGTGCCATTTTCCGGGCGACTTCTTGCGCGCCATCCGTCCCTTCATACGGGCTGGTGAGAACCACGTCCACACCCAAGCCTTTCAAAATGGTCTTGCGCGAAGAGCTTGCGTTTTCCGGCAGGCACAATGTCATCGGCACCCCCAAGGCGGCACAAATCGTCCCGTAGGCGATGCCGGTGTTGCCCGAACTGGCATCGAGGAGCCGTCGGCCTCCGAGGGCATTCGACTTGAGCGTCGCTTGGATAATGGCCAACGCCGCCCGAGCTTTCACACTGCCTCCGAGCTGCAGCCATTCGAGCTTGGCATACACAGCCACGCCAGGACTTTCGCTCAGGCAATCAAACCTGTGCAAAGGCGTGTTGCCTACAAGCGCTTCCAATTGCTCAAGAGCGGCGGTGTGGGATCCAAATGCTGGACTGGTCATTAATGTATGCTTTATGGCCTCTTTGCAGCGCGAGCACTACAAAAAAGGCCCTGCGCATACGTCAGGACCGATGAATGGTTTTCGAAATGTTGAATGAATGTCAATGCATTGCGAAACCGGTCCCTTTCGAGTCGGTACAACAACAACAGCAGCAGCAGAATTGAATGCTTGACATAAGTACTAATTTAACACATAAAGAGCGCCCCACCAACGACGATGACAAATCGCATCGGTAACGGCCCTTCAGCTAACTTTAGCGCCGCATGAAATTCCAATTCTATCGCATCGCTCTAATGAGCATCACCCTGTCTTGTGCTGCAGCTCCCATAGTCCATGCCCAGTCAGACCCTTTTGAAATTCGTTTTGATGCTGGACAAGTGGTCGGCCTAGAAAGCGCCCAGCGGTCCTTGATCGCCTCGGCCCCTTGGCAGAACTATATCGATGCACATCCGCAATGGCAGGTCCAGTTCGATGCCCGCTCGGGCGGAGTGCATCGCGCATACGGCCCTGGAATCATCGTGCCAGGCGATGATCCGATCGAAAGAACAGAGGCTTTTCTCGCCGCGCAGTTCAACCGCTTCGGTTGGAACGATGTGGAGTTGACTGCGCCACGCGTACTGGGCAACACCGAAAAGCCGCGTGTGATATTCCAGCAACAAGTGGCCGGTGCGCCCGTGAAAGGCAGCGAGGTGCAGGTCTTATTTTCGGGGGATAAGGTGGTGATGTGGGCCGCCCAAGTTTGGGCAGGGGTCGAACCGGTCGACGGGGCCTGGCTGAGCCCTGACCAGCTGGTCGCCTCAGCAAACAATGGCTTGCCCGCGGACTTTATCAGCAGCGCCGAAGCAACGGTGGGGGCATGGAGCTGGTGGCCCGAAGCCGGCGAACTTCGCCCTGTGCGTTCCCTCACGCTAAGCGGCAAGTTGCAAGGGCGCCCGGTGCAATACCGCTGCGCCGTAGACTTGCTCGACGGACGTCTCCTTGATCGGGTCGATCAAATCTGCAACTCGGCGCCCACAAGCCCCCCCGCTCCCTTTCTAGCCGTGGAAGGCACCCTTCTCGGCACAGCCAGCCTCTACAACCCGTACATCGTGCCCGAAACAATCGGCCTGCCGCATGTGGAACTCACCAGCGGCAGCAACACTTTCCACACCTCAGCTGAGGGCGATTTCTCAGCCCCTGGAAGCGGTCCACTGACGATCAACGGCAGTATTTCCGGTCGCTTCAGCCGCGTTTTCACCGACGATCAGACGCCCGAATTCTCAATTGAAGGCGTCCTAGATGGCGGTACGCCCGACATCACCGCATTGGCCTCCGCGACGGAGATCAGCGCGTACGTCGCAGTGACCAGGATGCACGACCACATGAAGGGCTATTTGCCGGCATTCGAAGGATTGGACTTCCCCGTGCCCACCCATGTGGACGTCACAGGAGACAACTGCAACGCGTATTACACCCCTGGCGAACCCAGCTTCAACTTTTATGCCCAGGGCGGCGATTGCAACGCCTTCTCCTTGGTGTCCGACGTCGCCTACCACGAGTACGGCCACGGCATCAACGACCTGTACTACCTGAGTCTCGGCTCGTACTTCTCCAACGGCGCAATGGGCGAGGGATACGCCGACTTCTGGGCCCTGAGCTTGTCCAATAATCCGGTGCTGGGCGAAGGCTGCTACAACACAGACCCCACATTTTATATCCGGCGCTACGATGAGAACCCGAAGGTCTACCCCGAGGACCTGGTGGGTGAGACACACGCCGACGGCGAAATCATTTGCGGCGCTTGGTACGACACGCATCTATTGATGGGTGGGGATTGGTCGCTGACTATGGCGCTATTTCTGGAGGTGTACGACGGGCTGCAGGCCACCACGGCCAATGGCAACGAGGGCGAAGCCTTCACCGAAGTGCTGCTCGATTTGCTCAGTGCAGACGACGACAACGGAGATCTCACCGACGGAACGCCGCACTCGCTGGAAATTCTCGAGGGCTTCGGCATCCACGGCATCACGCTGTTTTCTAACGTGTACATCAACCACAGCCAAGTCGGATTGCACCCGGCACAGACCCCGGTCGAAATCATCGCCACAGCTTCCATCGTGTTTCCTTACAGCGTGTACTTTGAACAGATCAACCTCTATTACCGCACGTCGCCCACCGAGGACTGGGTGCAGACGGCTATGACGCCTAGTGGCACGGGGACATTCACCCACGATTTCCCCGCTCAGCCCGAGGGCACGGTGATCCGTTACTTCATGAGCATTGAGGACGTTTTCGGCGCAGTTTCTGCGACGGTTCCTTTCTCTTCAAACAAACCGATCAATGCCAATCTACCTTTCCACGCCCTCATCGGATTGACCGAAGTGATGCGCAACGATTTAGATGAAACAGATCAATTCGGCGTCTGGCAGGAAGGCGTGATAGGCGACTTGGCCACCACCGGCGAGTGGGAGACAACCATCCCGGTGGGCTCATTCAGCGATCCGGGCGACATGTCTAGTGTTGTAGCGCCCTATTACGACCACACCCCGTTCGGCGACGGGTACTGTTTTGTGACCGGGGAGAGCCCCACGGACGACGGCGGAATCGGCGTAAACGACATCGACGGCGGGCAAACGACCTTGCTCAGCCCGACGATGGATGTATCGCAGATGCTCGACCCGGTGATGAGCTACTGGCGATGGTATGTCAATGCACCCGCTTCCGGGGCCAACCCCGGGGCCGATTGGTGGCAAGTCGAAGTTTCCGACGACAACGGTGCGTCTTGGGTCTACGTTGAAAACACAAAAACGCAGGATGTCAGCTGGCGGCAGTCGGCCTTCCGGGTGCAGGAATACGTCGACTTGACAACCGACTTTCGAATGCGATTCACCGCCTCAGACAGCCTGCATCCTGGCCAGGAATACGAAGGAGGAAGCTTGATTGAAGCCGCCGTTGACGACATCATTTTGTACGACCTCGGATCGATCGGGGTGGACGAGCCGACGCAGGATGATGGCCCCACCGGCTTAGTCGCTTGGCCCGTTCCCGCTCGCGATGTTGTATCAATGGCGGGATGGCGGCCGGCCTCGCGCGTGGAATTCTACAACGCAAGCGGCCTGTTGATCGCTACAAGCCAAGCTGATTTCAGCGGAGGGATCGCGGTGCCTTGCCACAATTGGCCCACAGGAACCGTCATCGCTACGGGCGAAAACAGAGCAGGCAGAAGCGCAAGTCACATCATTGTGGTCGTTCAAAACAACTAATTGAAGAAGGCCTTGGGCCTCAAGAAAACCTGAATTATGGGAAGAGCATTTGAATTCCGGAAGGAGCGGAAGATGAAGCGTTGGTCAGTGATGGCCAAGACGTTTGCGCGTCTAAACAAGGACCTAATTTTTGCCATCAAAGAGGGGGGGGGCATCACCGATCCCGATTTGAATTCGCGGCTTCGCGCTGTTATTCAAAACTGCAGGGCAGCGAATATGCCCAAGGACAACATTGAGCGCGCAATCAAAAAGGCAAACGACAAAGATGCAGCCGACTTAAAAGTGGTCACTTTTGAGGGCTACGCACCTCACGGCGTAGCCGTGTTTGTCGAAACAGCCACGGACAACAACAACCGAACAGTGGCCAACGTCCGCAGTCACTTCAGCAAATGCGGAGGCAACATGGGCAACTCAGGCAGCGTGGAATTCCTGTTCACCCATATGTGCTGGTTCAAGATCTCCGCTGAAGGGCACGATGTGGAGGAGCTCGAATTCGAACTGATCGACTTCGGCGTTGAAGATGTAGGCCAGGATGGGGACTCAATTATGATGTATGGCCCCTTCGAGGCTTACGGAAACATCCAGTCAAAACTTGAGGGCGACGGCATCGAAATCATCGAATCCGGCTTCGACCGAATCCCCACCACCACCACGGAACTTGGGGCAGAGGCCACTCTTGAAGTGGAGGCCCTTATTGAAAAGCTTGAGAACGACGACGACGTTCAAAACGTTTTCCACGCCTTGTCATCTTCCTCAGAAAACGTTGAGGATGCTTGACTTCAATTGAAGCTTCAGTTGCAAATCTGCCCGAACTCGGTCAACAGTTGCAACAGGTCGTTGGTGCCGACCACTCCATCGGGAACAATGTCGGCGAGACAACTCGGGTCCGACGCAAACACACAGTTCCCATTGTCAACCTCAGCAAGAGCAGAGTAGTTGATAGCACTAGGATACACACATCCACAAACCGCAGGGTGATCTGCAATGCTAACGTCCACTGTGGCCGTGGCACCGTCAAAGTCGGTGACCATGAATAGGTATTCGCCTGCGGGAAGAGCACTTAAGTTGAGATTCGTGTTGATTTGATAAGGAGCTGATCCACCGGTGGGCTCAAGAACCACCATGCCTGTCGAGCTGCCTGCGCAACGCGTGTTGTAGACCCCCGTGGCCTCAAGAGCTAAGTCCTGGGCCTCTATTGAAGTGGAGACCATCAGCACGAGAATAAGTGAGAGAAGGGAATTGAGTTTGACCATGGTAAGGCGTGTGATGTGAGATCAGTGTTAAAACTACTTCGAATGCTCAAGGGGTTGGCAAACGACTATGAATTGGGCATTGAATCTGTCTAAAATACGCCTAAACGAATGATTTACAAGACGTATTCCAATATATATGAGCCGTAAGTAAATATGAATCGAAGAAACGAAGAGGCCGATTGATGTGCACTAAAACCCGTCACCTTGTGCCATCTTTGCAGCTCATAATGAAAAATCCGCACCCCCCTGTGGAACGCCACATCGAGACCTTTACAGCTGATCTCGAGGCCCCACTTCACGCCCTTGTCCGCTCATACCTCCGCCTTTCGAGCACCACCAAGTCCCGCAACTTGATCAAAGGCGGCGCCGTTCGCGTGGACGGCCACGTGCTGAAGAACCCGTCCGATGTGATCCCCGAGGGAACCCAAGTGAGCGTCGATACCGGCGCCCGCACTGAGAAAGGTGATGACACGCGAGAGGCTAGCGTTCGCAAGGGCGCGGAGAATTTCCCTTTCGACATTTTGTACGAAGACCCGGATATGTTCTGCTACCTCAAGCCCGCCGGCTGGGTTTCAGCCTCGCCCAATCCCAGGGTGGACACAACTTTCACGCGGGCAAAAGACTATTTGCTTGCACAAGACAGCATCAACGGCCGCCCGGCCCGAGACGTGCACTTTGTCAATTTGATCGAGAAAGAAATCTCAGGAATTGGCGTGGTGGTGCGCGACATGAATTTGCGCAAACGACTGCAAGAGAATTGGTCTCGATTCAATGCGGGCTCCTATGTTCTGGTGCAGGGGGATCCTGAGCCCGACGGTGAATTTTCAGAGCGCCGTGAGAGTGACCGCCGCGACAGCGGGCGCCGAGATTTCGGCGACAAGAAGGGCGGAGATCGTAATCAACGCGATGACCGCCGAGATGACCGCCGAGATGAGCGCCGCGATGAGCGCCGCGATGAGCGCCGCGATGAGCGTGACGGAGAACGCCGCACCGCATTGCGCAAATTCCCGTACCGCACCATGCGTTCAGGTTCGGGCTACGTATTGCTCAAGGTCAACTGCGCTTTGGAGGATGTTCGCAACATCTTGCCGGGCCTCCGGTCGATGGGCTGCTTGGTCATCGGACTTGGAGACAACGCACCCAACCCGATAGGCCGGAAGGGGCTGCATAGCTTTTCGCTCGAACTCGAAGACGAAGTGATGGACGCGCGCTGGGAAATCAAAACCCGCGTACCAAAAGAGTTTTTGACGCTCGTTCGATGATTGGCTTCTTCACCGCGAAGAATTGACCTAACAAAGAAGCGCCCCGGACGTTTCCAGAGCGCTTCACCTTAACCAAAATAGAAGCCCAATCAAATGGGACTTCTGAACCAAAATCTCGCTGCTTACAGCGTGGCCCGACTATTTACAAGTCACGTGCCAAACTCAAATACCTGGACAGAAAATCCACAAACCACTTCACAAAATGTCTAAAGAAGTCGTCATTGTTTCAGCCCAACGAACCCCTATGGGCAGTTTCCTCGGGTCACTCTCGAAGGTGCCCGCCACCCGCCTAGGCTCCATAGCCATTGCAGCCGCCATCAAAAAGGCTGGGATTTCTGCCGACCAAGTCGGCGAAGTTTTCATGGGCAATGTGCTCCAGGCCGGTCTCGGCCAATCCCCCGCTCGCCAAGCGGCCATGGAAGCCGGTGTGCCGGACACGGCACCTTGCACCACAGTCAACAAAGTTTGCGCATCGGGCATGAAGGCCATTGCCTTCGGCGTGCAGGCCATCGCCCTTGGAGAGCAAGACGTCGTCGTTGCCGGCGGCATGGAGAATATGAGTCAAGTGCCGTTTTACCATCAGGGGCGAAGCGGCCAGAAGCTCGGAGACATTTCCTTGAAAGATGGACTTCTACTCGACGGCTTGACCGACGTATACAACAACCAACACATGGGCGTGTGTGCAGAATTTTGTGCTAGCGAAAAGGGCTTTTCACGAGAAGACCAGGACGCATTTGCTATAGAGAGCTATAAGCGCTCAGCCACAGCTTGGGATGCCGGTCGATTTGACGACGAAGTATGCCCGGTTGAAATTCCGCAGCGCCGTGGAGATGCTGTAATAGTCAGCAAGGACGAGGAATACAGCAACGTAAACTATGAGAAGATGCCCAAATTGCGCACCGTGTTCAAAAAGGACGGCACGGTAACCGCTGCCAACGCTTCAGCGATCAACGACGGCGCAAGTGCTGTGGTGCTGATGTCTGCAGAAAAAGCGGCAGCTTTGGGGGTCACGCCTCTGGCTCGCGTGCGTTCCGCAGCTGATGCTGCACATGATCCTTTATGGTTCACCATCGCGCCGTCAAAAGCGCTGCCATTGGCCTTGGATCGCGCTGGTCTCTCCAAAGATGACGTGGACTTGTGGGAGTTGAACGAAGCCTTTGCCGTGGTTGGGCTTGCAAACAATGCCCTGCTGGAATTGGATGCTTCAAAGGTCAATGTGAACGGCGGTGCCGTTGCCCTGGGCCATCCGCTGGGAAGTTCTGGGTCTCGCATCATTGTGACGCTCATCCACGCATTAAAACAGCGCGACCTCCGGATCGGTGCCGCAGGTATTTGCAACGGTGGAGGCGGTGCTTCTGCTATGGTCATTGAGCGCCTGTGACCTATATCGCCTCAGCTCCACTTGTCCCCGTACGCGCGTCAGCTGACGACCGCGCCGAACAAGTCACGCAGTTCCTTTTCGGCGAGTGTGTCGAAGTGTTGGAGCAGGGGCAGGGGGACTGGGTCCTGGCCCGTAGCCAGCACGACCACTACCAAGGTTGGCTGGACCGGCGTATGCTTGAGGAGATTGAACATTGGTGCGAGAAAGACTTGCACACCTCCGAAGGAGGCGTCCAAATGTTGACCAACCCGCTCACCCGAATCAACATCAATGGTCGAGGAGCGCTATGGCTTCCGGCGGGGGCCATCGTCCCCTCGTCACTGAATGAGCTCAGCAAACAAGTGGTGTGTGGCGACGACCTGCGCGATGTGGCAGATCTGGCAAAATCGTTCTTGGGGGCTCCGTATTTGTGGGGCGGCCGGTCGGTTTTAGGTGTCGACTGCAGCGGACTGGTGCAACTCTGCGCCCTGTTGACTGGGCACGCCTTGCCTCGCGACGCATCTGAACAAGCCCAGCACGGGCAAGCCGTGGACTTTAGTGCGCTGCAAAACGGCGATGCCGTGTTCTTTCACAAGGCCAACTCTACAGCAATCAGCCATGTGGGCTGGGCCTTTCACGAGCAGTCCAAGTTGAAAGTCATTCACGCTTCAGGAGAGGTGCGCATCGATGCGCTCACAGAAAATGGCATCGTTCGCGATGGACTGTTGACCCATGAATTCAACTGCGCCAAGCGGTACAGCAACAACTTAAGCCGGCTGCAGCTCAGGTCGGAATAAGCGCTGCTCGGCCGCCATTTGTCGCAATTTGGGGCTGCAGCGATAACGGTCTTCGCCGTACAATGCGTGCAAGGCATCCAACTTCTTCACGCAGCGTTCAATGCCCACCCGGTCGGCCCACGCGAGCAAGCCATCAGGATAGTTGACGCCCCCTTGCATTGCGCGGTCAATCGCAGCTGCGTCGGCCACATTCCAAAAAAGGGCATCCGCCGCTTCATTGATTAGCATCACCAAGATGCGCCACAAGATGTCTTGGCCCAATTCTTTGTCTTGACGTGGGCGCAATTCGGCCGCGTTCTCACTGTGATCATACCAACCGCGGCCCGACTTACGCCCGAGGTATCCGGCGTCCACATTGCGCTTTTGGCTGAATGACGGCTTGTAACGCTGGTCGTTGTGAAAGGCCGCCCACACCGTTTCCGTTACTGTGTAATTGATATCGTTACCGATCAGGTCCATCAGCTCAAACGGCCCCATACGGAACCCCCCAAGGCTCTTCATCGCCCAGTCAATCGTGGCCACATCCGCCACACCTTCCTCAAGCAGGCGTATCGCCTCGCCGTAGAATGGTCGTGCGACACGATTGACAATGAAACCCGGCGTGTCGCCAGCCAACGCTGGATCCTTCCCCCAGGCCGCCATCAGTTCAAAGGCCGCTGTCGGCAAGTTCTCGGCCGATTGCAATGCCGGCACAACTTCCACCAATGGCATCAGCGGTGCGGGGTTGAAAAAGTGAAGGCCGATAAAACGGTCGGGGTGCTTGCAGGTTGCAGCCAATGCGGTAACAGAGAGCGACGATGTGTTGGTGGCCAGCCAGCATTTCTCAGACACAATATCCTCTAATTCGATGAATATCTTTGCTTTAACATCTTGCAACTCAACAACTGCTTCAATTACGAGTCCGGCATTACTCAGCCCCTTCATTGAAGTGCCATAGTCAATACGCGCCAAAATTTCCTCGGCCTGCGAAGCGCTCATCCGGCCCTTTTCAGCCTGCCGCTTGAGAAGGCGCTCGAGGGACTTGTTTGCCTCTGAAAGCGCGTCCTGAGACATGTCGACCAGCACCACGGGATGGCCTGCTGTGGCAGCAATCTGAGCAATGCCCCGCCCCATTGTTCCGGCTCCTATTACGCCTACGAGCGTTGCACCCGTGTTTCCAATTTCGTTCATATCAATTCTGATCTGCTTGCAGGGGTTTGCCACAACGGCCTGCTTGCAAATTTACGTTCACAAACGAAACGGGGGCGGTTGCGAACCGGTGGGGTTTAATGCTTGTTTCAACAAATGCTTGTGACCAAATTGGGCCAAACGATTCACACTAATGACACACTGCCATGAACAATCGCGACCGATGCAAGCGTTGTAGAGGGCCCTTGCCGGGCCGGCAATCCAACCGCTTTGGAGCCTATTGCTCCACGTATTGCTATAACACCCACCCGGACAATGTCAAGGCGCTTTCGATGCTAAAAAAACAGGGGTACGGGCCATCCTGGCGCAGCGAGGTGGGGCAAATACTGGAGCAAAATCGTGAACTCCTGCAGCGCTTAAGGCAGCGCAAACAGCGCAAACGTTGGAACTGGAACGACTACGGGGCTTTGCAATGGCTGCGGACCAATGGCTTCAACTTTGAGTACCACACGCAAATCAGAAGGCGCGACGACGGCTCCACGGAGGTGCGTTGCTATGACGAGGGCTATGTAATCAACATCAAGGGCCTGCTCAAGCCCATTATGCCGGAAGGTGCTGTCGATCCTGAATCGACCAATTGAGCGTCGATGTCAGCGCTTCTTACGGCGTTTCTTCTGTGAACCGCCTTTGAGCGCGCTCTTCTTCTTGTGAAAGGCGCCTTTGAAGTCGGGATCAGCCTTGCGCTTTTCACGGTCGATCGCCCGAGCCTGCAATTGACGTTCCCACTTCGGAGTAGGAGCCGCCTCGACTTCCGCAGGCATCAGCTTGAGTTCGAGCGGCTTGCCTATCAGTTCATCAATGCGACCGATTGCCGCTTTTTCCGAACGATCAATAAAGGTGATCGCGACACCCTCTCGGCCCGCGCGTCCTGTACGGCCGATGCGATGCACGTAATCGTGCGGATCACGCGGCACCGTAAAGTTGAAAACAAGTTCGAGTTGGGGGATGTCAATGCCCCGCGAAGCCACGTCGGTGGCCACGAGGTAGCGCACCTTTTTGTCGCGAAAGAGCTCAAGCGATTGGATGCGCGTGTTCTGGCCTTTGTTTGCATGAAGCGTCCGGCAACGCCCCGGGTAGCGTTCTTCAAGGAACTTCCCGATTTGCTCGGCCCGGTCCTTTTCACGCACAAAAATCATGGCCTGTTTGCCGTCGAGTTCGCCCCGAATCAGGTTTTCCAGCAAATTGAGCTTGGTGCCGAAATTATCTACGCGATACCCATAGTGCTCCACCGATTCCACCGGGGTGCTTTCCGGACTGACTTCGATACGGGTGGGCCAGAGCAGAAACTCATGGGCCATTTCCTCCGTTTTTGGCGGATAGGTCGCCGAGAAGAGCAAGTTCTGTCGCTTGGTAGGTAGAATCTCTAAGAGTTTTCGAAGCTGAGGCATAAAGCCCAAGTCCATCATACGGTCCGCCTCATCAAGTACGAGGTGCTTGAGCTTTTTAACGTGCAAGGCTTCCCGGAGGTAGAGCTCACGAAAACGCCCCGGAGTGGCCACCACGATGTCACAACCTCGTTCAAGCGCCTTCATCTGACCGCGCGGCCCGACACCGCCGTACAGCGTTACAATTCTAAAGTCGGTCCTGTTCGCTACACGCGTGGCCACTTCCCCCACTTGGATGGCCAACTCCTTGGACGGAACGAGGATAGCGCAGCGCGGCAAATCACCCTGGGCCTCTTGCAATTGAGAGAAGATGGGCAAAAGGTAGGCCAGTGTTTTTCCAGTCCCGGTTTGTGCGATGCCGATCACATCCTGGCCTGCTCGGACCGCAGGAATGGCCTTCGCCTGGATAGGAGTGGGCTCTGAAACCCCCATGTCCTCAAGAGCATCGAGGTATTGGCGTGTAATCTTGAGGTCCGCGAAAGTCATGGGCAAATGAACGATGAAATATGGTTCAGCTGCGCCGATGCCATTCACTCATGGCAATGCTCCCGGCAATGGCAGCGTTGAGCGATTCAGCTCGCCCTCGGCCGGGGATGGAGCATAGTTCGGAACAGGCGGCCTTCACCTCAGGCGAAACGCCGTGGCTCTCGCCGCCCACAACGAGGATGCCCCGCGCTGCTGTGGAATCGGCGTACATAGAATTGGCCTGCATGTCAAAGCCTACGACGGGCACGCCTGCAGCATGCACTTGGCTCAAGTAGGCGGGCAATTCGACCTCCCAAACAGGCACTCTAAAACTCGACCCCATAGCCGCTTGCACCACTTTTGGATGCACAGCATCAACCGTTTGAGGGCTGACCAAAATGCCTGCAAATCCGAACCACTCCGCGGAACGCATGAGCGCCCCCATATTCCCGGGATCCGAGAGGCCGTCAAGGGCCAAAAATCCCGGCATGCTCGATTGGCGCTCCAACATCAATTTCAATTCTGCAGGTTCGGGCGTTTCGGGCGGGGCATATCGCACAACAGCCAGCACACCCGGTGCCGTACGCATTGAACTCATGCGCTCTAAGGCTGCGGAAGCCACGACTTCTGCGCGCCACTCGGCCGGCACTTCTACATCAGAGCGCACAAAGCAATCGACGATGTCTGCACCGCTTGCGTAGGCTTCACCCACGACTTTGTGCCCCTCAACGGTGAACAAGCCCTGCGCTCGCCGTTCTTTGCGGTCCCTGAGCGCACGCACGCGCATGATTTCATTCCTGGTTGCCACGACCTTTGTTGCAGATGATTTTTCCCCTTCACGACATCAAGCCATGCGACTTCGCGTTGCCGTCGCGAATTGGAGGAGCATTTGCGCGTGCAATTTGGTGCATTTTACTGAGCAGTGGGGGGCTTGCGATGGCGGATTGTCAAGGCCAATCCCACAGCGAATCCGAAGAGCTTTTATGGCGCAACCGTTTGGAGCTGGTCGGAGCTGAAACGGACCGGGAGTTGCATGAGAATCTTCGCGGGGCCATGGTCCAGCCGGGGCGCTCATTCAAATTGCGCAACCGCATGCAGGTCATTGACACCTTGCAAACGCAGAAAACGGTGCGCCATATGGAGGCCCGACTGTCCGAACGCGGGTATTTCAATGCGCATGTGCAGGCTATATGGTCGCGCAATGAAAAGAACAAGTCCACGCATGTAGAGCAGACATTTTTCGTTCGCACGGGCCCCCGCTGGCGCTGGAGCAGATTGGAATGCCTGAGCGATTCAGCGGGCTTTGAAGGTGCTGGCGTTCTAACTGAGCTCAACCTTGGTGTAGGCGACCATGTAGACCTTGAACGACTCGAGCACTTTCGCCAAACCTGGAGTGCCGCCCGCCAATCTGAAGGTTATCTCGGACTGCTGTCCGAACACGTCTCCTACGCAATTGACACGCTGGCCGGGATCCATCGTGCAAGCTTGCAACTGCTCATTCGCCCGGCCTTGGACGGCCCACACCGCCCCGCAGTAATTCGCGAAATTCAGCTCAACACGGAGGGCATCGACCCCGACGTGGCTTCGTCGATGTTACGCGTCGAGCTGGGCCAACCCCACAGCCCAAAGCTTGTCGAGCTCACCTACCGTCGCCTGACTCAACTCCCCGCAGCAGGTCGTGTGGACATCCAAGTCGAACAAATTTTAGGCCAACGCGACACTGCAGCCTCCTCAGTTGCCCCAAACACCCCTTTGGAACGCCCCGTGAAACTCACCTTTACGGTCCACCCGCGGCAGCGCTTCGAATGGGGCTATCGCACCGGATTGGTCAGTCAACAAGGTTTAGGTGCAGAGGGCGCAATCCGGTTTTCCGACCACAACTCCCGGGCTAAAAGTGAGCGACTTCAACTTGAACTGGAAGCCTCCGTCAACTCGATTCCGGCCCAAATCAACGAGGACGGCCAACAGCAGCAAAGCACCATCTTCAACGCATTTTCATACGGCCCGCACCTCAAGTGGCGAATGGACCGGCTCTTGCCATTCAAACCGGCGCGCTTTCCTCGAAGCAACGAACCGCTTTCGCAACTAGAATTGGCCTGGAGCCAAGAGCATCGCCCGGACTTCGACCGTCGGATTGCGCAGATGAGCCTCGTAGAACGATTCACTGAAAGTGAACATCGCGGGTCTAAAATTCAACTGCGTCCATTGGACTTGAGTTTTGCACGCATCGAATTGACGCCTCAAGGCGAGGCCTTCTTGAATGGCATCTCGTCCCTGCTGGTGCGCAACGCCTATACATCACACGCCATTTTTGCATCGGGCGCATCCTGGTCACTGGCCCCCAATATGGGCGAGCAGGCCGAGTTGAATATCCGGTTGGGAGCAAGCAGTGGAGGCCACTTACTCAGCGCATTGATTGCGCCGGGCGACTCTGTGGCCTGGGTCGGCGGCGGCACGGGCGGATCTGGTGGCACGGATGAACCCGGCGCACAAGCCGTTCCAATTTCACGATTCGTAAAAATGCACTTCGAAGTGGTGGCCGGATGGATCCCCGCCTGGGCGACCTCGTCGAGAAGGACGACCGTGCAGGGCACATCGGCCCGCGGGGTCTCAGCCCATTTGAGACTGGTGGCTGCCGTGGGGCACAGCACCGCTCCAGGGCTGCCGATGCCATTGGAGCGCATGGAGCTTGCCGGCGGCCCGAACAGCATGCGCGGGTGGCTCGCCCAATCGCTGGGCCCGGGCGGTTTTGACAAAAGCATATCCGGCGAGATCTATGCGCGGGGGGACATGCGGCTTGAGGCCAACGCCGAACTACGCATTCAACTGAACAAAAGCTGGTCGATTGCCGGGTTCACCGATGCTGGCAACGTATGGATGACCACGCCCGACGCTTTGCGTCCCAACGCTGACTTTCAATGGGACCGCTTCGCTAGTGAAATCGCCATCTCCACAGGCGTGGGCCTGCGGTTCGACTTTGAGTACTTCATGGTGCGGATTGACGCGGGGCATCCCGTGCGTTATCCCGTGGCCGAAGGCGGATCCAACTGGCGATGGGGGGATGAAGGATGGTCAATCCACCCGGCAGTAGCCTTGCCTTTTTAAGCCATGCCGCACTACCTTCGCGCTTCAGATTCTCCACCAGAATTAACCTGAACATATCGCAACTCAAATCGAAATGGCTGAGGATAATAAGAATGAAGCCGCCGAAGGCGACATGGGCTGGTTCAAGCGAATCAAGTCGGGCATCACCACAAAGACCGCCGAAAAGAAGGAGATTCCAGAGGGCAAATGGTACCAATGCCCCTCATGCAAGACGGTGACCGCCTCGAAAGAACACCGGGAGCAATTGTGGGTTTGCTCGCATTGCGAGCATCACGAGCGTATCAGCTCAAATGACTACTTCGACTTCTTGTTTGACGAAGGAAAGTTTCGCGAACAGCAAGCAAAGATGGTTTCTGGCGACCCGCTGGAATTCACGGACACAAAAAAGTACACCGACCGGCTGGAGGCTTCAAAAACAAAAACGGGGCTGAAAGACGCTCTGCGGACCGGCGTGGGGGAGATCGACGGCCGCACCGCGGTAATCTGCTGCATGGACTTCGGCTTCATCGGCGGCTCCATGGGTTCGGTTGTCGGCGAGAAAATCGCCAAAGGCATCGACATCGCTATCAAGAACAAACTGCCGTTCATCTGCATTACAAAAAGTGGCGGAGCGAGGATGATGGAGGCGGGGTTCTCCCTGATGCAGATGGCCAAAACAACGGCCAAACTCGCCTTGCTGGCCCGTGCGGGGCTGCCGTATATATGTGTGCTTACCGACCCAACAACCGGCGGCGTGACGGCCTCGTTTGCAATGCTCGGGGACATCCATCTTGCTGAGCCCAAGGCGTTGATTGCCTTTGCAGGACCACGCGTGGTGAAGGAAACCATAGGCAAGGATTTGCCGGCCGGATTTCAGCGCTCGGAATTCCTTAAGGAGCATGGTTTTGTCGACCGCATTGTGCAGCGAAAAGACCTGAAACAGGAGCTGGGTCGTTCGATTCGCTTGTTGATGAATTGAGGCCATTTCCCCTGTTGAATAAGTCAAGTGAAGCGGCATTTTGACAACAACAGAGGAAGCACTACTTTTGCACCCTCGAACCGTTGGTTTGCATCACGAATATCTAAGGATTTCACACATGTACCTGGACTCAGCTAAAAAACAAGAATTCTTTGCCAAGCATGGCAAAAACGCCCAAGACACGGGCAGTACCGAAGGGCAAATTGCCATGTTCTCATTCCGCATCGCCCATTTGACGGACCATTTGAAGGGAAACAAGAAGGACTACAACACGCAGCGCTCATTGATCCGACTCGTCGGAAAGCGTCGCCGTTTGTTAGATTACCTCATAAAAAAAGACATCGCGCGTTACCGCTCGATTGTGAAGGAATTGGGACTACGTCGATAAAACGTAGCCCGAATAAGGATGTGTTTTCGCGTGAGTACTTCGCGAGGCCCCGCCATTTTATTAGATCGCGTTTGGAGGAACGGCCTCCACGCACCCACCAAGTACTGTATGCTATAGGCAATGAATATTATCAACCAAACCATCGATTTAGGAGATGGTCGCCCCGTTCACATTGAGTCGGGCAAACTCGCTAAGCAGGCCCACGGTTCCGTGGTCGTGCGTCAAGGCGACACCATGCTTCTCGCCACGGCGGTGAGCAATTTCGAGGCATCAGAAGGCGTAGACTTCTTGCCCCTCACGGTAGACTACCGAGAGAAATACGCGGCCGCCGGCCGTTTCCCAGGAGGGTTCTTCAAGCGTGAAGCACGTCCAAGCGACACTGAAGTGCTCACAATGCGTCTTGTGGACCGCGCGTTGCGCCCCACGTTCCCTTCAGATTACCACGCAGAAGTGCAGGTCATGATGCAAGTCATGTCTGTGGACGACGTGAATATGCCAGACTCACTTGCTTGTTTGGCTGCGGCTTCAGCTCTCGCTGTGAGCGACATTCCATTTGACGGCCCCATCACCGAGGTGCGGGTTGCGCGCGTTGAAGGCGAGTACGTGGTCAATCCCACACACGAGCAACTCGCGTCTGCTGACATGGACATGATGATTGCAGGTTCTCTTGACAGCATCATCATGGTGGAAGGCGAGATGGACGAGGTGAGCGAGGACGATATGCTCCAAGCCATCGCTACTGCACACGTGGCCATCAAGAAGCAATGTGAAGTTCAAGTTGAATTGACCAAATTGGCCGGAAAAGAGACCAAGCGCGAATACAACCACGAGAATCACGACGCCGACTTCAAAAAGGAGGTGCTCGACGCGATGTACGACAAGTGCTACGAGATTGCATCACGAGGCGTGGGCAAGGAGGAGCGTTCTGCTGCTTTCCGCGAAGTGAAGCAAGCATTCGTTGCAGGCTTGGGCGACCGCGAAGTGGATTCGAACATGCTGCGCGACTACGTGAAGGCCGCTGAAAAGAAGGCTGTTCGCGACCTGATCTTGAACGAAGGCAAGCGCTTGGACGGCCGGAAGACGACCGACATTCGTGACATCTGGTGCGAGGTGGATTACTTGCCAGGGCCTCACGGCTCAGCA